>CEWG01011921.1_pt1 | contig 14263 bp, 26 predicted proteins | sample 361411 | NCBI WGS metagenome assembly CEWG01 (sample SAMEA2622173, study PRJEB7988) | marine metagenome | biome: marine biome (ENVO:00000447); feature: surface water layer (ENVO:00002042); material: "saline water (ENVO:00002010), including plankton (ENVO:xxxxxxxx)" | depth 5 m | reverse complement strand
TTTTCCATTGCTACATTAGCGCAGTCTTCTGCAGCCATTTGCGCTGCATATGGTGTATTTTTTTTTGAACCTCTAAAACCCATTTTACCTGCAGAAGACCAAGATATAACTTGTCCACTTTTGTTGGTTAATGATATGATAATATTATTAAAAGTAGCCTGAATATGAGCTTGACCTTCAGGATCTACTTTAACTTGATTCTTTTTTCTTGATTTTGCCATAAATTATTTCTTTTTATTAGCGACAGTTTTTCTCTTGCCTTTTCTTGTTCTTGAATTATTTTTTGTTTTTTGACCTCTAAGAGGAAGACCTGTTCGATGACGAATACCTCTATAACAACCGATATCCATTAATCTCTTTATATTCATTTTCGTTTCTGCTCTTAATTCACCTTCAACAGTATATTTATCGTTGATTAAACTTCTAATAGCAGATGTTTGATCATCAGACCAATCTTTTACTTTAATATCTTCAGAAATATTAGCTTTTTTTAAAATATCTCTTGAAAATGATAATCCTATTCCATATATGTAAGTGAGTGCTATAACTCCTCTTTTATTTTTTGGTAAATCTATACCTTTAATTCTTGCCATAATTAACCTTGTCTTTGTTTATACCTAGGGTTTTTTTTATTAATTACATATACCCTTCCTTTTCTTTTAACAATTTTACAATCTTCGCTTCTTTTTTTTACTGATGCTTTTACTTTCATTTTATTTAATTTTAGTATCTGTATGTTATTCTTCCTTTAGATAAATCATAAGGGGACATTTCTAGCTTGACCTTATCACCTGGAAGTAATTTTATATAAAACTTTCTCATCTTTCCAGAAATATGAGCCACAACTTCATGGCCATTTTCTAATTCTACCCTAAACATAGCATTTGACAATGCTTGTCTAATAGTTCCATCTAATTCAATATTAGCTTGCTTTGCCATTTGTTATTTTTTCTATTTCTATAAAACTTGATAATATTTCTGCTTTATTTTTTCTTACAACTATTGTATGCTCAAAATGAGCAGATGGTTTATTATCAAGAGTTGTTATTGTCCAACCATCATTATGTTGAGTTATGTTTTTACTTCCTTCATTAACCATAGGCTCAATTGCAATTACCATTCCTTCTTTTAATAAGACTCCTTCTCCTTTAATTCCATAATTAGGTACTTCTGGAGATTCATGTAGATTTTTCCCAACACCATGACCAACTAATTCTCTTACTACGCCATAGCCTAGATTTTCAACATAATTTTGTATTGCATAGCCTATATCACCTATTCTGTTTCCATCTATTGCTTTTTCAATACCTAAATATAATGAATGTTTAGTAGCATCTATTAAATCTCTTTTTTCTTTAGTAATTTCTCCAACTGAGTAAGTATATGCTGAGTCTCCGTAATAATTATTCATGAGTACTCCACAGTCAATCGATACTATATCGCCTTCTTCAAAACTTTTATGATTAGGAATGCCATGAACTATTTTTTCATTTGGTGATATACATAAAGAATTTGGAAAGCTTTGATAACCTTTAAATGCAGGAACACCCCTATTATCTCTTATATATTCTTCTGCAATTTTGTCCAAATACATTCCAGTTACACCAGGTTTTATAAATGATGCAATATAAGCATGTGTATTAGCAACAAGCAATGAGCTTTCTCTAATTAAATCTATTTCTTCTTCTGTTTTATAATTGGTCATAATTAAAATAATTACATCATATTATTTCCGGAAGATTTTCCTTTAATTCTTCCTGTTTTCATTAAACCATCATAATGACGCATCAACAAATGACTTTCAATTTGCTGTAACGTATCTAAAATAACCGCTACCAAAATAAGTAGCGATGTACCACCATAAAATTGTGCAAATTGAATATTAACTCCAGCTGCCATTGCAAAAGCAGGAAGAATTGCTACAAAACCTAAAAATAAGGATCCAGGAAAAGTTATTCTTGACATTATAGTATCTAAATAATCTGCTGTTGCACGACCTGGTTTTACACCTGGAATAAATCCTCCATTTTTTTTCATATCATCTGCCATTTGATTTGGATTAACTGTTATAGCAGTATAAAAATATGTGAATAAAACAATCATTATAAAAAATAATATATTATACCATAATCCTCCAAAATCACTCAAAGCGGCTGCAATTCCTTGGGCACCTTCAGATTCTGAGAAGCCAACTAAAGTAATCGGAACAAACATAATTGCTTGTGCAAAAATTATTGGCATTACCCCAGAAGCATTAACCTTTAATGGAATGAATTGTCTAACTCCTCCATACTGTTTGTTACCAATTACTCTCTTTGCATACTGAACAGGTATTCTTCTGGTACCTTGTACCAATAAAATAGAAACTGTTATAACTATGAGCAAAGCAAGCATCTCAACCATAAACATAACTAAACCTCCTCCAGTACTGCTTAATGCAGACACAAATTCCTGCATTAATGATTGAGGTAAACTAGCAATAATTCCTATCATAATAAGCAATGAAATACCATTACCGATTCCTCTATCAGTTATTTTTTCACCTAACCACATTACAAACATTGTACCAGTTACTAAAATTATAACTGCAGAAAAACCCCAAAACCATTCAGGCATACCAGATGGTATAATAAATACTTCTTGTGGAAAAGTTGATCTAGTGTAAGCTAAATATCCAGGTGCTTGACCACCAGTAATTAAAATCGTTAACCATCTTGTTATATTATTTATTTTTCTTCTTCCACTTTCTCCCTCTTTTTGTAACTTTTGAAAATAAGGAATTGCCATACCCAATAACTGGACAACAATAGATGCAGAAATATATGGCATTATCCCTAGTGCAAAAATAGATGCTTGATTAAATGCTCCCCCAGTAAACATATTCAAAAGCCCTAATAAGCCATCAGAATTACCTCGACTTTCGTTAAATAATGTTAATGCACTAGCGTCAATTCCAGGTATAACAACAAATGATCCAAATCTATATATTGCTAAAATACCAAGTGTCACTAAGATTCTATTCCTTAAATCCTCAATATTCCAAATATTTCTAATTGTAGAAACTAATTTTTTCATTTTTTATTAATTATAATTGCTTTTCCACCTAATTTTTCAATTATATCTTTAGCTGTACTTGAAAATGCATTAGCTGTAATTTCTAATTTAGATTTTAACTCACCTCTTCCCAAAACCTTAACTAAATCTTTTTTTTGTACAAGACCATTTTTAACTAAATCAGCTATAACAACTTTATTTTTAATTTTCTTTGCATCATAAAGAGATTGTAATACATCTAGGTTTACAGTATTGTATTCAACTCTATTTGGGTTAGTAAAACCAAATTTTGGAACTCTTCTTTGAAGAGGTTGTTGTCCTCCTTCAAAACCAATTTTTTTAGAATATCCAGATCTTGATTTTGCTCCTTTATGTCCCCTTGTAGATGTACCCCCTCTTTTAGAACCCTCTCCTCTACCTATTCTTTTAGCATTTTTAACAGCTCCTTTGGCTGGTTTTAAATTATGTAATTCCATTTTAAAATTATTTCAATATCTTGATAAGATGTTTTACTTTATTTATCATACCCATAATTTGTGGTGTTGCGTTATGTTCAACAATACCATTAATCTTTTTAAGGCCTAAAGCCTCTAGTGTCTTTTTTTGATCTTTGGGTCTTCCTATTTTACTTTTAACTTGTGATATTTTAATCTTTTCCATTATAATAATTTATCCGTTAAACACCTTTTCCAAAGACACTCCTCTTTGTGTAGCTATAGTTAAAGGGTCTCTTAGCTCTAATAATGCCTTAAGTGTAGCTTTAACTAAATTATGCGGATTTGAAGATCCTTTAGATTTAGCAAGTACGTCTTTAACACCTGCACTTTCTAAAACTGCACGCATTGCACCGCCTGCCTTAACACCGGTACCATTTGAAGCAGGTTTTATTAAAACTTGTGAACCGCTATATTTTGAGGATTGCTCGTGTGGTATTGTTCCTTTAAAAACAGGAACTTTAACTAAATTCTTTTTAGCAGATTCAATTGCCTTTTGTATTGCAGTTGATACATCTTTGGATTTTCCTAAACCAATTCCTACTATACTTTTTTCATCCCCAACTACTACAATTGCTGAAAAACCAAATGCTCTTCCTCCTTTAGTTACTTTAACAACTCTTTGAACACCAACTAATCTGTCCTTAATCTCAATGTCTGCAGACACTCTTACTCTTTTATTTTGTGCTATTTTTAACATATTTAATATTTAAAATTTAAGACCTGTTTCTCTTGCTGATTCAGCTAGCGCTTTTACTCTGCCATGATATAAGAATCCTCCTCTATCAAAAACAACAGATTCAACACCTACTAATTTAGCATTTTCAGCAATTGATTTTCCTACAGCAATAGCTTGGTCAATTTTTGTTCCTTTTGTATTAGTCAATTTTTTTTGGTTTGATGACGCAGCTGTTAAAGTCTTGCCAACAGTGTCATCAATTATTTGAGCATATATTTGTTTATTCGATCTATATACTGCTAATCTTGGGATTTCTGATGTACCAAAAACTTTATTTCTAATTGATAATCTTACTTTTTTTCTTGCTTGTTTTTTAGAATTCATTTTCTTAATTTTAATTATGCAGCAGCTGTTTTACCAGCTTTCTTTCTAACATATTCATCAACATATCTTATACCTTTTCCTTTATATGGCTCTGGTTTTCTTTCTGATCTTATTCTTGCAGCATATGCACCAACAACCTGCTTATCACATCCAGTAATAGAAATAATTGGAGCCTTACCTTTTTCTGTTTCGGCTGTAACCTTTAAAGTTGGTGGTATTTGAAAAATAATATTGTGAGAATATCCAACAGAAATATCTAACATGTCTCCCTGGACACTAGCTCTATACCCAACTCCTCTTAATTCTAATTTCTTATTATGACCTTTATCTACGCCCATTAACATATTGTTTATTAGAGATCTATAGAGACCGTGCTTAGATCTAACATCTTTATCTTCAGAATTTCTAGAAAGCGAAATAACATTATCTTTAATTTCCACTAAAATTACAGGATCGATTGTACACGACATTTCTCCATAATTACCTTTTGCCGAAATAACATTTTCGTTTATTGACACATTAACACTTTCGTTTATTACTATTGGACTATTTCCTATTCTTGACATAATTTTTAAAATTTAATAAATATGACATAAAACTTCGCCACCAACATTTAAAGATCTAGCTTCTTTGTCAGTAACTACTCCTTTAGATGTAGATATTATAGCTATTCCAAGACCATTTATAACTCTTGGTAAGTTTTTAGCATCAGCATATTTACGAAGTCCTGGCTTACTAATTCGTATTAACTTCTTAATAGCTGGCATATTAGTATTAGTATTGTATTTAAGTGCAATCTTAATATTGCCTTGATTGTCTTTAGTTTCCTCAAATTTAAAATTACGTATATACCCTTTTTCGTGCAATATATTTGTTAATGCTTGCTTAATTTTTGATGAGGGAATATCAACAACTTTTAAACCAGCCATTTGAGCATTTCTAATTCTTGTTAAATAATCTGATATAGGATCTGTAAACATATCTTTTCTTTATAATTCTTAATTTTTTTACCAACTTGCCTTTTTAACACCTGGAATCAATCCAAAATTTGCCATTTCTCTGAACATAACTCTTGAAACACCAAATTGTCTCATATATCCTCTTGGTCGACCAGTTATTTTACATCGGTTATGCATTCTAATTGGCGAGGCATTCTTAGGAAGTTTTTGTAAACCTTCATAGTCACCAGCAGCTTTTAATTCTGCTCTTTTTTTTGCATATTTTTCGACGCATTTTGCTCTTTTCACTTCGCGAGCTTTCATTGATTCTTTTGCCATGATTATTATTTTTTTTCTTTTTTAAATGGTATTCCTAACTCTTTTAAAAGTTGTAAAGCTTCTTTGTCAGAATTAGTGTCTGTAACAAATGTAATATCCATACCAGTTACCTTATTTACTTTATCAATACTAATTTCAGGAAATGCAATTTGCTCCTTAATTCCTAATGTATAATTACCTCTACCATCAAATCCCTTTGTGGGAACTCCGTTAAAATCTCTAATTCTAGGAATAGCAGAAGTAATTAATCTGTCTAAAAACTCATACATTTTTTCTCCTCTTAATGTAACCATAACACCAATCGGCATTCCTTTACGTAATTTAAAATTTGAAATATCTTTTTTTGATTTGGCAAGCATAGCTTTTTGACCAGTAATTAATGTCATCTCATTTTGTGCTGCCTCAATTAGCTTCTTATCAGTGGCTGCACTTCCAACACCTTGATTTAGACAAATCTTTACTAGCTTAGGAACTTGCATGATAGATTTATAGTTAACTTTTAAATTATTAACTATCTCTTCTTTATACTTTTTCTTTAATCTTGGTATATATTTCATAACTAAATTAATTCTCCTGATTTTTTTGAAAATCTTACAATTTTTCCAGTTTTATCATCTTTTTTTCTTCCAATTTTTGTTGGCTCACCAGTCTTTGGATCAACTAACATTAAATTAGATATGTGTATAGAAGCCTCCTTTTTTATAATTCCACCTTGTGGATTCTCAGCGTTAGGTTTGGTGTGCTTTGATATCATATTAACACCTTCAACTAAAGCTCTATTTAACTTAGGATAAACTCTTATAACTTTTCCTTTGCTTCCTTTAGAATTTCCAGTTTTTACTAAAACTGTATCATTCTTTTTAATCTTAATTTTACTCATCATAATATATTATAATACTTCTGGTGCCAATGACACAACTTTCATAAAATCATTATCTCTTAACTCTCTTGCTACAGGACCAAAAACACGTGTACCCTTCATTTGTCCATTTTCATCAATTATAACGCATGCATTATCGCCAAATCTTATATACGAACCATCTGTTCTTCTAACTTCTTTTTTCGTTCTAACAACTACAGCTCTTACAACTTGACCTTTTTTAATATTACCTGATGGTAATGCTTCCTTGACAGTTGCCACTATCTTATCACCTACAGAAGCATAACGCTTTTTGGTACCACCTAAGACTCTAATACACAGTATTTCTTTAGCCCCGCTATTATCTGCAACTTTTAATCTTGATTCTTGTTGTATCATTATTTAGCTCTTTCAATTATTTCTACTAGTCTCCAATTCTTACTTTTACTTATCGGTCTTGTCTCCATAATACGAACAGTATCTCCTTCATTACAAGAATTCTTCTCATCATGAGCAACAAACCTAGACGTTTTTTTTACAAATTTTCCATATAGTGGGTGTTTAACACGTCTTTCAATTGATACTACAATTGACTTATCCATTTTATTACTTGCAACTGTACCTATTCTTTCTTTTCTTAAATTTCTATCCATATTTATTTATTTAATTTTCTACTAGAAATTTCAGTTAATAATCTGGCAATAGATCTTCTAGTATACTTTATAGTCATTGGGTTTTCTAATGGCGAAACTGAATGACTCATCTTCATTTTAACCAATTTTTCTCTTTCTTGCTCGAGTTTTTCTTGTAACTCTTGATCAGGAATATCTTTTAATATTTGTTCTTTTTGTTTCATATAATTCTAATGTTGCAAATCTCTTCTGATTATAAATTTAGTTTTGATTGGCAATTTTTGTGAAGCTAATCTCAAAGCTTCTTTGGCAATTTTACCATCTACTCCATCAACTTCAAATAAAATTCTTCCTGGAGTTACAGTTGCAGCCCAGTATTCCGGTGCACCTTTTCCCTTACCCATTCTAACCTCAGCTGGTTTTTTAGTTATAGGTTTATCCGGAAATATTCTAATCCAAACTTGACCTTGTCTTTTCATATATCTTGTCACTGCAATACGAGCAGCCTCAATCTGACGTGCTGTCATCCAACACTCTTCTAATGCTTTAATCCCATATGAACCAAATGACAATCTGTGACCACGTTGAGCATTACCTTTCATTCTGCCCTTTTGCATTCTCCTGTATTTTGTTTTCTTTGGCTGTAACATTATAAATTATTTATTAAATTATTTTCTTCTATTTTTAGCTTTATTACCTACATTTTTTTTCTTAGGATTTTTAAAATGAAGCATCAAATCTCTTTTACCGTATACTTCACCTCTACATATCCATACCTTAATACCAATTAAACCATATTGCGTTAAGGCCTCTGAAAGTGAATAATCAATGTCTGCTCTAAAAGTATGAAGAGGGGTTCTGCCGTCTTTATACATTTCAGATCTAGCCATTTCAGCTCCATTTAACCTTCCTGAAACTTGAACTTTAATTCCCTCTGCACCCATTCTCATTGTTGATGCAATAGCCATTTTAACAGCTCTTTTATATGAAATACGCCCTTCTACCTGCCTTGAAATACTATCAGCTACTAATGTAGCTTCAAGTTCTGGTCTCTTAACTTCAAAAATATTTATCTGTACATCTTTGTTGGTTATTTTTTGAATTTCATTCTTTAATGTTTCAACCTCTTGACCTGCTTTTCCAATAATAATTCCTGGTCTTGCCGTATGTATTGTTACAGTAACTAACTTTAAAGTTCTTTCTATTGCAATTCTGGAAACACTAGCTTTTGATAACCTTACCTTAAGATATTTTCTAATCTTAGCATCTTCAGATAATTTTTCACCAAAATTATCACCACCATACCAGTTAGATTCCCATCCTCTGATAAGTCCTAACCTATTTCCTATTGGATTTGTTTTTTGACCCATAATTATTAATTATTTTTTAATCTACTGTCAACTACTAAAGTGACATGATTTGACCTTTTTCTAATTCTATGTGCTCTTCCTTGAGGAGCAGGCTGAATTCTCTTTAACATCCTACCAGAATCAACACGTACTTCTGATACATATAAATTTGCTTGATCAATACTTGACCCTTCATTTTTTGCTTCCCAGTTAGACAAAGCAGATAATAGCAATTTTTCCATTCTTCCAGAGGCTTCTTTGGGATTATGTTTTAATTGGGATAAAGCTTTATCTGCATCCATTCCTCTAATCAAATCAGCAACTAACCTCATTTTTCTTGGGGAAGTTGGACAGTTATTTAATTTAGCAAAAGCAATTTTCTTTTTTGCTTCTTTAATTTTTTCAGACTTTATTCTTTTTCTAGCACCCATTTTTTATTTTTTTCTATTTGATCCATGTCCTCTATACGTTCTAGTTGGAGAAAACTCACCTAATTTATGTCCAACCATATTTTCAGTAACAAAAACAGGAATAAACTGTTTACCATTATGTACAGCAAATGTTTTACCAACAAAATCTGGTGAAATCATGGAACTTCTTGACCAAGTTTTAATCACCGTATTTTTACCTGATTCGTTCATTGCATCAACTTTTCTTTGCAGTTTGTAATGAATATATGGTCCTTTTTTTAATGATCTTGACATAAAATTATTTTCTTCTTTCTATTATGTATTTATTTGAACTCTTCTTCTTATTTCTCGTTTTGTATCCCTTAGCAGGAACACCATTTTTGTTTCTTGGCAAGCCACCTGAATGTTTTCCTTCACCACCTCCCATCGGATGATCAACTGGATTTTTTACAGTTGCTCTAACATTTGGTCTTCTTCCTTTCCATCTACTACGACCTGCTTTTCCTGAGACTTGTAACTGATGTTGAGGATTAGATACTGATCCAATTGTTGCTAAACAAGTAATCAAAATTTTTCTAATTTCACCAGAAGATAGTTTTACTGTAGCATATTTTCCATCTCTAGCCATTAATTGAACACTTGAACCTGCACTTCTGGCAAGTATCCCTCCTTGCTTTGGCCTTAATTCAACATTATGAACTGTTGTCCCTAAAGGGATATCACTCAGCGGGAGTGTATTTCCAATGTTGATTGGTGCATTTTTTGCTGACAATAACTCCATTCCAACTTGAAGTCCATCAGGAGAGATTATATATCTTTTTTCTCCATCTAAATAATGAAGTAGAGCAATATTAGCGGTTCTGTTAGGATCATACTCTATAGAAGCTACTTTGCATAAAACATCTTTTTTGTCTCTTTTAAAATCTATGATTCTATATCTTTTTTTATGACCACCACCAACGTTCTCAATAGTCATTTTACCAGTATCATTTCTACCCCCACTTCTCTTTTTCTTAAGAAGTAAACTTTTCTCTGGAGTAGAGCTAGTAATTTCATCAAAAGTAATAGCCACTTTATGTCGTTGTCCAGGAGTAACTGGTTTATATTTTTTTAATGCCATATTTATAATTATATATTACTATAAAAATCTATACTATCACCTTCAGCAAGTGTAACAATTGCTTTTTTATAAGTTGATGTTTTACCTACAATCATTCCAGATTTTGTTCCTCTAACTCTTTTTTTACCAATACATACCATAGTTTTTATTGACGTAACTACAACATCGTACATTTTTTCAACCTCTTTTTTTATCTCGATCTTATTTGCGTTTTTATCAACAACAAAGGCAAAACGATTATATTTTTCGCTTTGGTCAGTCATCTTTTCAGTAATAATTGGTTTCTTAACAATATTCATTTTTATATTTAAAAGTTTTTTTCAATTTCCTTAATTGATGATTCTAATAGCATCAACTTATTGGTATTCATAACATCATAGGTGTTCAATTCTGATGCTAAAACTACTCTTGCTTTTTTTAAATTTCTTGATGATAACAAAATATTATCATTAGATTGAGAAAGTACTAACAAAGTTTTATTGTCTTGCAAACCAAAATTTGTTAATATATCCAAATATTGTTTTGTTTTTGGAGTATCAATAGTAAAATCCTCTAAAACAATAATATTTTTGTCCTTTGCCATGTAAGACAAAGCAGATTTTCTTGCAATTCTTTTAACCTTCTTATTAACTTTTAAATTATACTTTCTTGGACGAGGACCAAATACTCTTCCTCCTCCTCTAAATAAAGGGTTTTTTATATCACCTACTCTAGCTGCACCACTTCCTTTTTGTTTTCTTAATTTTCTTCTACTTCCCTTAACATCAGATCTCTCTTTGGCTTTGTGTGTACCAGATCTTTGTGCTGCTAAATATTGTTTTACATCTAAATATATAGCATGATCGTTTGGTGTAAAGCCAAACACATTATTATTTAAATCAACCTTCTTAGTTGTTTCCTTGCCTGAAATTTTATGTACTACTATTTTCATTATTTTTCTATTGTTATATATGAATTTCTCGCGCCAGGTACAGAACCTTTAACAACTATAATATTCTTATCTGACATAACCTTAAGAACTTCTAGATTCTCAATCTTAACCTTAGCATTTCCAGTTTGACCAGCCATTCTCATTCCCTTGAAAACTCTTGCGGGATATGATGCTGCACCTATAGAACCTGGAGCTCTCATTCTATTATGCTGTCCATGAGTAGCATCTCCGACCCCTCTAAAATTGTGTCTTTTGACAACTCCTTGAAAACCCTTTCCTTTGGATGTACCTGAAACTGTAACAAAATCTCCTACTTCAAAAACTTCAACATTTAAATCTTGACCTAGTTCTACATCAATATCTGCAGGGAATTCTACTAATTTTTTTAATGGTACTGAATTTGCTTTCTTTAAATGTCCTTTCAAAGCTTTTGATACTCTACTTTCTTTTTGTTCAAGATATCCAAGCTGCAGAGCATTATAACCATCTTTTTCAATACTTTTTATTTGTGTCACTTTACATGGTCCAACTTGTAATATTGTGCATGGGATATTTTTTCCTGTTTCAGAAAAGATTGATGTCATTGCTATTTTTTTCCCTATTAATCCTGGCATTTTAATACTTGTTAAATTACTTTAATTTCAACGTGAACACCACTTGGTAACTCTAATTTCATTAATGCATCTATAGTCTTAGATGATGAACTATAGATATCCATTAACCTTTTATGGTTTGCCAATTGGAATTGTTCCCTTGCTTGTTTGTTAACATGTGGAGACCTAAGGACTGTGTAAATTCTTTTGTGAGTCGGAAGTGGGATTGGCCCACTTACAATAGCTCCTGAACTTTTTACAGTCTTAACAATTTTTTCTGCAGATTGATCTACTAACGTATGATCAAAAGATTTTAATTTTATTCTTACTTTCTGTGCCATCTAATATATTTTATTCTCCACTATTTGCTTTAATAACTTCATCTGAAATGTTTTTTGGTGCCTCACTAAAATCATGAAATTCCATCGTAGATGTAGCTCTACCTGATGTAATAGTTCTAAGATCTGTTATATAACCAAACATTTCTGAAAGAGGTACTTTAGCATTTACAACCTTAGCTCCACCCTTGTCATCCATACCTTCAACATTTCCTCTTCTTCTATTTAAATCACCAATAACATCACCCATATTTTCTTCAGGTGTAATTACAGTTAACTTCATTATAGGTTCTAATATTTTTGCATCAGCTTGTTTAGCTGCAGTTTTAAATGCTATCTGCGCACACAACTCGAACGAAAGCTGGTCAGAATCAACATCATGATATGATCCGTCATACAAACGCACTTTCATAGAATTTAGTGGATAACCAGCTAATACACCATTACTCATCGCCATAGAAAACCCTTTTTCAACAGAAGGTATAAATTCTTTAGGAATGTTACCACCTTTGATTTCATTAATAAATTGTAATCCTTCACCTTCAAAATCAGAATCTACTGGTGATAATTCAAACTTTATATCCGCAAATTTTCCACGTCCTCCAGATTGTTTCTTGTATACTTCTCTATGATCTACTGGTGAAGTGATTGCTTCTTTGTATGCAACTTGAGGAGCTCCTTGATTACATTCTACATTGAATTCTCTTTTTAATCTATCAATTATAATATCCAAATGTAATTCTCCCATACCAGATATAATAGTCTGACCTGAATCTTCATCTGTTTTAACTGTAAAAGTAGGATCTTCCTCTGCTAACTTACCAAGTGCAACTCCTAATTTATCTAAATCTTTTTGTGTTTTAGGTTCTATAGCTATACCTATAACAGGATCTGGAAAATCCATTGATTCTAATACAATCGGAGAATTTAAATCACATAAAGTATCACCAGTTCTAATATCCTTAAAACCTACTAATGCAGCAATATCACCAGCATTTAATTTATCTATTTGGTTTTGCTTATTTGAATGCATCTGATAAATACGAGATATTCTCTCCTTTTTTCCTGTTCTAGTATTTAAAACGAAACTACCTTGATCTAAACTACCAGAATATGCTCTAGTAAAGCATAGTCTTCCCACATATGGATCTGTTGCAATTTTAAATGCTAACGATGCAAATGGGGCATCAACTGATGGCTTTCTACTTTCTTCATCTTCGGTATCAGGATTTGTTCCTGTAATAGCTTCGACATCAAGTGGAGAAGGTAATATTTCCATAACCATATCTAACATTGCTTGAACACCTTTATTTTTAAAGGCAGAACCGCACATCATAGGAACAACTTTACCAGTGATTGTTGCTTGTCTAAGAGCATTTAATATTTCTCTCTCAGTTAATGACTCCTCATCTTCAAAATATTTCTCCATTAATGATTCGTCGAATTCAGCAACCGCTTCAAGTAATTTAGCTCTATGATCTCTTGCTTCATCAAGCAATTCTGCAGGAATATCTACTTCCTTAAATGTCATCCCTTGATCCTCTTCGTTCCAAACAATGCCTTTAAAATTTATTAAATCTACAACTCCCTTAAATTCTGACTCGGCTCCTATAGGAATTTGTAAAGGAAGTGCATAAGAACCTAACATTTCTTTGACGTCTTTACATACAGCTAAAAAATTAGCTCCTTGTCTATCCATTTTATTTACAAAACCTATACGTGGAACATTATAATTGTTTGCTAATCTCCAATTTGTTTCTGATTGAGGTTCAACACCATCAACGGCTGAAAACAAAAAAACTAGGCCATCTAAAACTCTAAGCGATCTGTTTACTTCAACTGTAAAATCAACGTGACCAGGAGTATCAATAATATTTACATGATAATCTTTTTCTCTATATGGCCAATTTAATGTTGTAGCTGCAGATGTAATTGTGATACCTCTTTCTTGTTCTTGCTCCATCCAATCCATGGTAGCGGCTCCATCATGAACCTCTCCAATCTTATGTGATACACCTCCGTAATATAAAATTCTTTCAGTAGTTGTAGTTTTACCAGCATCAATATGTGCTGCGATACCTATATTTCTTGTATATGTTAAATCTCTAGCCATAATTTAAAATCTAAAATGTGAAAATGCCTT
>CEWG01097079.1_pt1 | contig 14302 bp, 23 predicted proteins | sample 361411 | NCBI WGS metagenome assembly CEWG01 (sample SAMEA2622173, study PRJEB7988) | marine metagenome | biome: marine biome (ENVO:00000447); feature: surface water layer (ENVO:00002042); material: "saline water (ENVO:00002010), including plankton (ENVO:xxxxxxxx)" | depth 5 m | reverse complement strand
AAAAAATCTCCAACAGTTGGATATGAATTTGAATTAAGTGCTTCTGGACAAACTACCACAGTAACAGATAATGTTGTTACAACAAGTGTTGCAGGTACATTCCTAAGTCAATTACAAGCAAGTACATTGAATGCTTGGGCAGTGTTTACTAATCCGTTAAATGCACAACAGGCAAATGAATTTAGCACCAATGCTGTACAAGGTGCAAAAGTGGTTGTAGTGCGTAACGGTATTGTAGAAACTTTTGCGTCAAACGAATTGACTGTGCAAATTCCAGTAGGTAATGTTACATTTAAAAGAGCAGGAGCATCATCAATATGGACTGGCACTATATCATTAGGAGGTTTTGCAACTACGGTAGCAGTATATAACTTTGATAGAGAAACAGTGTCAAGTTCATCTGCATGGATTTACAAAGGTTCAATTTAATGTATGAAGTTAAAGAAAATTTTATTACAAATGTAGACGATATTATGGAACTAGTAGAAAAGCATGAATTAGATAACAAGTTTACTAATAGAGGTATCGGTGGTACCGATAAACATGCAACTATATATGGTGAAAGTTGTTTTGCTAGTTTATATGAAAAAGACATGGAAGAAGAATTAGTTGAAACAGTTTGGAAAACAATACCAGATGAAAGACAATGGTGTTCACAAATTGTTGTTAACAGATATCAACCAGGCGATTGGTTAATAAGACATCAAGACAGTGCCGGAGGATATTGGAAATTTAAACTTGTATTTTTAACAGAGGGCAAACCTCATTTTAAATATTGGGATAAAGAAGAAAAAGAGCATTTAGTACAAGAGAAAAAAGGTGCTATGTTTGAAATGCCAATAAGTACATGGCATGAAGTAACTAAGATAAAGGAAAACGAAGATAACAAATACAGTCTTTGTTTAATATGGGAATAAGGATATGGCAAAAGAAAAATTTAAAATGATGTTCAATGCTACTAACGGTGTAATGTTAGGTCACTTACCACCAGATCAACCTACATTTGGAATTGATCCAGATTCTGTAAACATAAAAACTGTTGAATATGATCCTACTATTGAAACATTTTTAGGTGGCTGGGAAGATGGAAAAGTAGTTAAAATTAAAGATGTTAAATCTACTAAAAAATTTATTGACGAAGAAATTGTTAAAGAAGAATTAAGATTAACAATTGAAGAAGAATATCCTATACACAAACAACTCAACATTATGATTGACATGATTAATAAAAGTGATATGCCTAACACTCCTGAGTTTCAGAAAATGATGGCATGGATCAAAGATCAAAGAGATAGAACAAAAGCAAAACTAGACAGTTACAAAGCAAACCCAGATGCTTATGACGTTCAAACTAAAGAAATGAGCGAATTAAGTAGGAAACTGCGTATGGGCGAAGAATAGGTAAATACTGGTAATAAGGAATCAATATGCCATATATTATTAATACATACAACGGAAAACAAATTGCTGTAATACAAGACGGTACAGTTGATAATACAACTGACATCAAACTTGTAGGTAAAAACTACGCAGGTTTTGGTGAAATTATAAATGAAAACTTTGTACATCTTTTAGAAAGTTTCGCAGGTGCTAATCAACCACCTAATCCACAAGCAGGACAAGTTTGGTATGACAGTGCTAACCGTGTTATTAAGTTTTATGATGGTAACAGATTTAGAATTGCAGGTGGTGCCGAAATTGGCAACAACCAACCAACAGGTTTAGCAAGAGGAGATCTTTGGTGGGAAACTGATGGTGAACAGTTATACGTTTACAATGGTGAAGATTTTATATTAGTTGGTCCAGTATCAACAGGTGGTGAAGGTGTTTCACAAGTAACTTCAAAAGTTGTTAAAGATATTAGTGCAAATGACAGAACTATTTTAACATTTACAGTTAATGATGATGTAATGGGCATTACTGCAAAAGATGAATTTACATTAGACAGTAATAGAAATCCTATTCCAGGTTTCAGTGCAATCAAAAAAGGTTTTAACCTTGCAAGTGATTCTACTATTCCGGGTATTAGATATCATGGTTCGGCAGTAAACGCAGATAACCTTGGAGGCATTCCTGCTTCACAATATGTTCTAAACAGTGGACTACAAAGTTTTGCAGATCTAGTTAAATTTTTAAATGACGAAGGTTTAACAGTTGGTAATGGACAAGATATTAAATTACATGTTACAGGTGGAGATCAAGGTAACTTAACTAACCAAGTTGGTAACATTCTAAACTTTAGTGTTAACACAGGTACAGGAAGTGCTATTGTTGGTAAGTTTAGTGGAAATACATTTATTCCAAACAGTGACGGAACAGGATCAGTAGGAACAGCATCAGTTAGATGGGGTTCGGCATTCTTTGACAATTTAGTTGCAAGTGCTATTGCTGGTCCAGTAACAGGTAACGTAACAGGTAATGTAACAGGAAACTTAACTGGTAACGTAACAGGTAATGTTACTGCGTCAACAGGCACAAGTGCATTTAATAATTTAACTGTAAATGGAACATTAAACGCAACAGTTACAGGTACTTCAGATATTGCTAACAAAGTTGTTGTAGATAGTGGTACTGCAAGAGCGGCGGCAACACTTTTAGTAAACAACACTATTGTTGCAAGAGACGGAAACGGTGATATTAATGTTAATATAGTCAATGGTACTGCAACTAATTCACAAGCATTGAATAATGCAGTTGCTAATACATCTACTGTTTCAGGAACCATTGCACAAAGAGATAACAACGGTGATATATTTGCACGTAAATTTGAAGGAACTGCAACAGCGGCTCAGTTTGCTGACTTGGCAGAAATGTATACAAGTGATGAAGTTTACGAACCAGGCACAGTAGTAATACTAGGTGGTGAGCAAGAAGTTACAGTAACAAGCAATTTTTGTGATTACAGGGTTGCAGGTGTTATTTCAACAGATCCTGCATACCTAATGAATAGTACAAGCGAAGGTGTTGCTGTGGCACTGCGTGGTAGAGTACCATGCAAAATACAAGGTCCTGTAAACAAAGGTGATTTAATTGTTACTGGTACAGAACCGGGCACAGGAACTGCTTTAGCCAAAGATAGTGCTATGCCAAATTCAATTTGTATTATTGGAAAAGCAATAGAATCCAATCAATCTTCAGAAACAAAACTAGTAGAAATATTAGTATAAAGTACGTATATAAAGGCGTCTTAAACGTATTTTAAGCGTCATACAGCGGTGTTATAGTATCTATGCTTCAGTTATAGTATCTACTTTAATAACGTTTATTTTAGACGCAATTAAGAAGTTTATTCCATCCAAACTGCGATAATCCTCTCCATAGAATACACGTTTGATTCCTGTTTGATAAATCAATTTGGCACATTCCATACAGGGTGCATGGGTAATAAAGATATCTGCTCCGTCGCCACTTTCGTTGCTTTTTGCTAATTTGGCAATAGCATTTGATTCAGCATGTAATACTTCAGGTTTAGTGACATTGGCTTCTTCGCATTGATTTGGCCAACCACTAGGCATACCATTATAGCCAATAGAAATAATACGGTCATCCTTGACCACTATTGCTCCTACATTAAGTCTTTGTGCATGAGATAATTTTGCGAAACGTTTTGCAACGTCCATGTAGGCGTTTATGAATTTTTCTTTCATACATTTAGTTCTTTTGCCAATGGAAAAACTTTGGCAATTACTTCTGCACAGGCATGAGCAATTTCCATGTGTTCTTTTTGTGTGCCATTAGCACCACGAAGTTCAATGTAATGGATCCAACTTCTTAGTGTTCCATTCATGTACAATCGTGTTTTTGTAAGTCCTTCTGGCAATACTTTACGTGCCTGTTCTTTAGCAATACCTTTTTTAATTGCCCAGTCATATTCCTTCTTTGCCAAATGGGCAATACGCATCTGTGCCCATAACCATTCTTGTTGTAATTTTTTATCTTCAGTTGTTATGCTGTTCTGTCTGTTCTTTTCGTCCTGCAATCTTGCTTCACTGTATTCGAACAAATCTCCTTGATCGTTTGGATCAGCATATCGTTGACTAAACTCCTGGAAAGCAAAACTTCTATGTCTTACAATTTGATGTGCTATATCTCTTGTAGTATTAATTTCCATACAGGCATTTACCATTTCTAATGGAGACCAATGTTGATGTTTAATCAAATACTTTACAAGTTTTTCACTTGTTTCAGTATTCATTTGATTTGACGGGTTACTTACCCTTGCACAAAAGGCAACCAAATCTAAAAGATTATCATTGCTCATTCCTTCTGTAAGATATTCAAGTGTTGGTTTTGAATAGGAAACTAATTTTACAATGTTACTTTCTTTGCTCACGTTTTTTTCTCTTTCTTTCTGCGTTGTTGGCTTTGAACTTTTTGTTTACTCTTTTGTTAAAAGCATTTTTAATTTCTGCTACTTGTTTTTGCACACCACCAACATTTACTTTGAAATCAATAGTAATTAAATTTGGAGTGTTTTCTCTAATAATATTGTTTACCCTCTGTGCCGCTTGATCAAGATTAGGACTTTGTGCTACAATAGAAGGTACATCTATTATTACTTTTTTCTTAGGGTCTGTGTTTAAATTGAGTATTAGTTCGGAAACGTACTTGATGGGAAGGCTTTCAACTTTTAAATTGTCTAGTACGCCTTCCCATTCTGGATGTTCGGTTGGATCACCACTTATGATGATTCTTCCCTGCGACTGCGTCATTACGCATTCGTTTTCGCAGTTTTTTTAGCAGTTGTTTTAGGTGCTAATTCGTCTGCTTTTTTTCTAAGTTCTTGCACTTCTTTATATAGAGCATCTGCATCTGATCTATATTTTTTAGCAAGATCTTCATCGCTTAATACACTGTCATCTTTTACAGTTGCAACAGTTTTAACTTCAGTTTTACCTGGAGTGCCATCTTCTGTAACTGCAAGTTCGTCAACAGTAACACCTCTTTGGTCTGCTATTATTTTATTGAGTTCATTTAATTTAATGTTCTCATTCTTTTGTGTAGTAGGAGTAACGGTTACTTCAGTTGTAGGAACTTTTTGTAAATGTCCCTTTGCATGTAAACTTTGAAGTATGTTTGTACCATCACTAAACTTTTTTACTGCTAACACGGTTGCTAATTCAAATGATTGTTGTCCAGTGTCACTGTCAACTACACTCATTAGTTCGTCGTGATATGCAGGTTTTAAAGATGCAGTAGGAATCACTAATGCACTACTACTATCGCCTGGCAAAGTTCTGTATGCTATTACGATTTTAGAGTCTTGTGGTCCTATTACACCTACGTGTTTTACTTGAGCCATAATTTACTCCTTTGGAGCCTCTGCCTGTGGTGCAAGAGGTTCAGGTGTTGCTTCTGGTGGAACTGCCGGTGCGCCTACTGGTGCTGGTGCAGTACCGTCTGCTTTTCCTTCTTCCTTAGGCGTAATTGCATCTAAGAAAGTTGCTAATCTGTTGTAAGTTCTTCCAACTACTTCCATCTCTGCTGGACGGAAACCGCCGCGTTGACTTGCAACATCGATAATTGCTTTTAAAGCCTGTAAGTCCTGTACAGTAAGATCTGGTCCACTTTTTGGTGGAACGCCTTCTGGAGCAGGAGCAGTTTGACTTTCAGTGTTTGCCGCTGGTTTGTTATTTTCTGTCGTCATTTTGAGTTAACTCCTATTAATAAGTTTGTTTGTTATAACACTTGTAATTATATGATTCTAACTTCCTGGTCATGCAAAAGTGAGCAACCTAAACTAAACATAGTGCTTTCTCCGGGTGTTTCAAAGCCGATTTGGTAAACTATTTCCAATTTGTTGTTAACACTTTTAACATCTGATGTAATTGCAAATCTACCAGATAGATTATTGTATACCCATTTTCTAATATTGTTTACAAGTTCTTCTGCTCTCCAACCTTCACTAGAAATATTAACCTTTTCCCAACTTTTAGGAATAAAATTTAATTCTCTAATTTCCAAAGCATTTAATGGATTAGGATCGTCAATTAGTAATCTCATGAAATTTCTATCATCCAAGGTTGACCAGTTACTTTAATATGAATTGCATTTACCACAAATGCAACAATCATAATTTCTAAATATGTCATCTATGCCGCCTCCGTGTCATAATGGCAAGTGATACCGTGTGGTGCTTCAATTGATTTATCAGAATGTATTAACCATATTGTGTCACAGTAGTTTTCGTCACCCCAGTTGTATGAGTAACCATCTGTGAATACAATAAGTTTTTTAGGTTCAATATTGTTATCTTTCATATATCTCCAGTTAGCATCAAAGTCAGTACCTCCGCCACCAGCAAGTTCATAGTCTTCAATACTTTCTCCTGCATCTGGTGTAAAGTCTTGCTCATTGTATACTTCTGTATCAAAACACCAAATTTTAATTTTGTAATCATCGTACTGATCACAAATACCTTTTACTTCACTTAAAAAGTCTTTTGCTTCTGTGTTTCCGATTGAGCCACTCATGTCAAGTGCAATAGCAATATCTATTGTTTGATCAAAATCCATACCAGGAAGTACTGCACCTGTGTGCCATGCTTTACGTGATGGACGCATAAAAGTATAGTTACTTTTTAGTATCGATTGAATCTGCTGATTTAAAAGTTCACGCCAGTTCATTTTAGGATCAGTCAAGTCCTTAATGATTCTTGCAACACCTTTTGGAATGTTACCAACACCTGCCGCCTGTGCCGCCGAAACTACTGCTTCTTTCATTTCGTCACGTATCTTTTTAAGTTCGTCTTTGCTATATGTTGGTTGTTTACCTTTACCTTTTTTAGACTTTTTAGTTTTACCTGCAGGACCTTGTCCTTTGCCTTCTTCCCAATTGATGTGTTCGTCAAGAAGTTTACCAAGTTGTTTTAACTGTTCGTCATCATACTTGCCGAAGATGTCATCATAAACTTCTTCTGAAGACCAACCATAATATTTTGGATCATGAAATGGCTTAACCTGTGTAATTACTTCTCCGATGTTATGACGAATCAAATCACCATTTACACAATAGTCTGCCGCGATGTTATGTATTTGTGGATCACGTTCACCCCTACGTGTAAAGTGATCATATACACAATGCAATACTTCATGTCCGAACAAAAACTCAGTCTGTTTTTGATTCAGCACATTAATAAAATTTTCATTGTAGAAAAAGTGTCTGCCATCTGTGGCCGCAGTTGCACACCAATCTGTTGCATCTTCAAGTTTCAATCTTGTTGCAAGATTACCAAAAAATGGTTGTCTAATTAACAGTGCAATTCTTGCCGTTGTTAATTTTTCACGTATTTTATTACTATCGATGTTAGGGTCTTTCTCATAGATCTTACCCTCCATCATGCTCTGCTCTACTGCGGTTGTATTCTGTGACATGTTTATCTCCTAACTATATTTAAAGTATAGCATCAAAAAGGTATTTGTCAACTAAAATTGTGCTAAAAATGTGTTCTGCATGTCCAATTTGGACTCTAAATATGATTTTTGAACTGCTATATCTTGTGGTTTATACTGGCCTGGAACAAATACATATTGTATCAAATTTGATGGTAATTTAGTTGTTTTAAGTCCATCTCCGGCACTAGTCACATACGGTAAAAGATCTGTTTTGGAAATTACTGCAACACTGTCTGTATCACATATCAAAAGATATTCTGCATAAGATTCTGGAAGTGTTCTTCCTTCACTAGAACCTCTACTGTTCATTAATTGTAAATCCGAAACATAGTTCTTCTTTTTCTTTGTTTTACGAGTAAACAAGCAAGTGTCTGTAAACTTCATTTCTATTGTAACACCTTCAGGTCCGATATGATCAACACCTTCTTTGTTTACGTATTTTAGATTTTGGTCACTAAACAACTCTAATGAACGTTCTAATAAATCGCTTTTATCAAAACGTAATTTACGTTCGTTCAGTTCACTTCCTATTGTCTTAACTAGAGTAACATATTTGTTCCAGTCGACATTGTTTTGTAACCATACTGCCAAATCAACAGTTTGCATTTTAAACTCCTTTGCAACTGTATATATTCTAAATTATTTTTATTGTGTTGTCAACTGAATTGGTTAGATTCGTGCTTTATTAAGTTTTGGTAAACATCCACTTGCACTCAAACTAGTCAAATATGCTTTTTCAACTGTTTTGTGTGTATGAGCAACAAAGGTATGTTGTACACCAAAAACATTAGTTGTAATAGTTTCACTAGGACATTTGAAAGCATAAAGACTTACTTTACCTTGCATAGCAGATTCCCATAGATGAAATCTTATTCTACTATCTGTATCACGAGCATTAGCAAGTGCATCACCGTGACTAATTAGTCTACCAAATCTACTTTGGGTGCCTTGTAACATATATGTTCTTGTTCCTTTGACGCCTAGTGGTTGTCCAGTTTCTCCTAGTTTAACCACTTGTTCATCTTCAACAATTACATAGACCCAACTGTTATGTTCGCTAAAAAGAAGTTCTTCGTTAATATTTGATAGTTCCCAATTACTGTAATGACCATATTCTTTTTGTTTAACATCAGCAACGTGCTGAAAGCCGTCCTCAATATAGTTTTTGATATGTAGTTTATCTGGACCCATGTTACCTTTACTAAACAAATCAGGAGTATCAAAGCACCTGTCTATATTAATTACCGTTTGGGGGGTTGATTGAAAATTGAAATTGAGCATTATTTCCTCCCTGCTCTAAAAAAAGAGGGGATCCGAAGACCCCCTCAGTATAGTTAGTTAGGATGCCATAGCGGCTTGAACATACTTGCCGTACTTACTATGAAAACGGTCAAAGTTTTTCAAGTCTTTAGGCGAAAATGGCAGTTTATAAGTAGCGATAGCAACTCGCGTACCCATTACAACTAATTCAGTTTCAAAATTATCCATCATAAAACCAAAGAAGTTATCAGCCATCTTGTTCCAACCCTTCTCCTTGCGTTTGAACGCCTCTTGAAGTTCGTAACACATACTAACAGTCAAAGAGTACATAGCGGAAATATCTTTAGTTTCCATGCTAGTAACTTTGCCAGCAAGTATGTCAGTTGGATTAGGCAGTTGTGATGCAACCTTACGGTGTGCGGAAAACTTAACTGCCAACCCTTCGCCGACGGAACCAGCAACCAAATCAGTTAATGTTGATTCAGCAAGGTTATCGTCGAGAAGTTCGCTCACAAACGACCAACTACGTGGCGTTGCGAATGCTCTTGAACTTGACTTAGGATCAAAATCATAAAGATCCTGTTTTGCAAAAGTCAAGTAACCCACTACATCTGGGTGTACTTTATTCTCAGTCGCCCAAAGCAACCAATCTTCAAAATCTACTCTCAACTCCAAGTGCAAAAATCTGTTTGCCAAAGGTGCAGGCATTCTGTATGTAACACCTTTATCGGTTTCCCTGTTACCCGCCGCTACAATAACAACGTTATCAGGAAGTTTATATGTACCTACCTTACGGTTAAGCACGAGTTGATATGCCGCCGCCTGTACTGCCGGTGCGGCCGAATTCATTTCATCTAAAAACAATACAATAGTATCATATTGTTTTGCAAACTCTTCATCAGGAAGTTCAGAAGGAGGTGCCCATTTCATAGTGTTATCATTCGCACTATAATAAGGCATACCTTTTACATCAGTAGGTTCCCATAATGACAGACGCACGTCAATTAAATATGCGTTCTTCATTGAATTTGTGATTTGTCCCATAATGTCGGACTTTCCAATACCTGGAGGTCCCCACATAAAGATAGGACGTTTTTTGTTCATTGCGTGTTGAACAGCCGCCTTCGCTTCATTTGGTGTAACTGTTCTTGCTTCAGTTTGTTGTGCCATTTGCTATGCTCCTTTGTTTTCTAACTATACATATATAATAACACAGACAAAGGATTTGTCAAGCGGAAAAACCACTTATTTTACAAAAAACTGTCCAAAATGAAACTTTTTTACGTTAATTCAAAATGGGGGGCATCGATAAAGGGTCTTCTGCCTTGTGAACGTCTAAGATCTATGTAAGAATTCATAGCATCTTCCATAGTTCCGTCCCACTCTCGCATGTCGTTTATATGCCAGGCCGCTCCCCAACGAACAGAAACTTCATGTTCTTTTGCCGCGATTTTCATAGCATCTGCTATTTCATCATAAACATTTAGTTCCCAAGAACCTCTACTACCAATGTATGCCATCAAGTCAACTGCTAAACCATCTAGATGTTTAGATTTCATAGTTTGTGATGCACCTTTGGCTACAAGTTCTTTTTGTTCTTCGACTGTTCGTAAACCTTGTATAACTCCAAAGTCTACTTTTGTGTGTTTGATAGCAGTTTCTACTACCTTTACTAATTTAGAATCAACCCCTTCGAGTTTTCCCAAACTTCGACTGCTCAATTTATATGCCATTATTAATCCTCCAATTCTTTGGCCATAGCACGGGCAAGGCCGTACTGTTTTATGTCACCGGCGAACATCATTAATTGTAATCCCATTTTTTCAGAGAATACATAAATGCGTTTCTTTGTAACATAATAAGGACAATCTATAAAATTGTCCAAATACAGAAATACTTGTGGTGTAAATTTAATTTCGTTAGGAAATTTTATTTCATATGTTTGTAAATCTGCACTATCAGTAGCATAGACGAAACCATCTTTTGTAAGTCTTAATCCACTATCTCCTTTTGCTCTAGTGTTTTGCCACCATAGCATATAGTTTTTCTTAATAGACTCTGTGGATAGGTCTGTTTCACTAGCACCTATCATAAATGTTTTTGTGTATGCTTCTTTTACATCCATTTACAGTTTTTCGCCTTTAGTCAACTTATATACTTCAAAATCTTCGCACTTAAAAGTACTGTTTAACTTTCGTGCAAGATTATGAGCATGTCCAGGATTTGAAAAAGAAACTTTCTTATACTTAGGACCAGGTGTTGGCGAAATACTATTTGAACTTTTTAGATTAAATGGCTTTCCTTGATAAAATACTGCCCAGATGGCTTCTGCATCTAAGACTTCTTCTTTACGATATGTGTTCTTATCAGTAAATTCTAATAAGACATTGGGTTTTGGTCTACTCATGTACGTAATTCCTTTAGTTAACTACGTACTTATTTATCTGAATTTAGAAGTTTCCGCCGTCCATTTGCACGTCTACATTTACATCTTGTGGCTGTTGTAAACGTTTATCCTGCAATTCTACTAGTCTAGCCATTAAAATACTAATACTGTCTGCAAGATCTTTGTATTGTTTAGAATCTAGTTTAATTTCACGTTGTTGAGTCTTAGTTGCGACTTTAACCGCTTGTAAAAAGTTTTCAACTGGAATTGTATTAATCGGACTTCGAGACATTTGCTAATACCTGACGCATTTCTAGTTCTGTTGTAAAAGGACCTTTGTACACATACCTTTGCAAAGTAATTAGTTTAGGACAAAATGATTTTACCCATCCTTTTGCAAATTTAATTGTGTAATATCCTGCACAATACAAACTTTTTGATTTTTTACTTTTACTGTATAGTGGTAAATTGTTCTGTACATCTAATAAAGGATTAAAAGCAGGTGTGCTTGTAGGATACCCATTAACTTCTAATACTTTAGAATCTTTTGTTTTCTTTTGAACTGCTTGTTCAAAAAAGTCTTTTCCGAATGTTTCATAAACTTTGTCTACAGACTCAAAAATTATTTTATCTTTTGGTGTAATTAATACAAAACTATTTTTGTCTTTTGCTAGTGTACCAACTTTCCTTCCGTGATCTTGTACTATCCAAAATTTATTAGGCACTAATTGTTTGGCTTGCATCTTTACCTCCGTATTTTGCATTCAAAGGCTCTGCAAATGATTGAGCCTGTTCTGTTATTTTGTTTAAATCGTAACTACTCGCAAATTTTACTAAACGAACACCTACTTGTGAAATATTTTTTTGTGCATTTATTCCCTCAGCAATAGTTTGCCCTATAAGTTCTTTTACTTCAGGAGGTTGTGCAGTTAAATCGCATAGTGTTACATTTCTAGTATAATCATCAAGCACTCTATGTTCATCACCTTTGTGATCTACCCAACGTTGTAACATCAAATTATTCCAAGCATAACCTTTAGTTGTTCTATCGTCAAATGCTTCTTGTAAACCTACTTTGTTTTTTGTACCTTTTACTCTTACACCAGGATAGGCACTAAAAACGTTATCACTTGTATCGCCTCTCATACATTTTTCAAACAATAACCACTCTGGAATAGGAGCAGGCTTTTCTTGTTTTGTTTTCTTGTCAATTACACTTTTGCCTTTTTCATCAAAGTAACCTTCATGTGTAACTGTTACTTTTTGTACTCCATTATATTGTTTTACGTTAGGAGCAATAAGTTGTGCGAAGTCACCATCAGTGCTTATAATTACATGATTGTCTTTAGGGTGTGCTTGTATCCAACCTGCAATAAGATCATCTGCTTCTAAACTAGGATTTTGTATTACTGTACAGTTAGTTTTTGTTTTTAAGAAGTTTGTAAACTCATCAAATGTTTCCCAAAAAACTGTTTCTTCTTCTTGTTGACTTACAGTAAGTGCATCTCTACTTTCTTGTCTATTACGTTTATAAGGCTCATAGAAATCTTTACGCCAACTACGTCCTTCCAAACAAAACACAACATGACTTCCATTAAAATCTTTCCATGCTTTTCTTATACTTTGAAAAGTAGTATGTAGTGCCATGCCAATCTTTATATCAGCATCACCTCTTACGGCATGTCTTGCTCTAAAAAAAGTATTTGCAGTGTCAACAAGTATATATGTCATCGTCCTAACCATCTCCTTGCGGCATCGATTGGATTCTTTAATCCGTCGTATGTCCGATCAATAAATTCTATATGTCTTTGTAGTTTAGCACTTAATTGATCAACTGTCAACTGTAATTTGTCTATTTTTTCTTCAATTCTTTTAAGTTCTTCTTTGGTTGTTGCCATTTACTACTCCTTTAACTCACTACTTTCGGGCATACAATCAAACTGTATACGATAATATTCATTTGTTAAATTGTGCGACCAAGAACGTCTGTCGATTAGGTCTTCACATTCAATTTGAGTCATTGGCGAGTTAAATGCATATTGGTTTCCTATATACAACCACTCACCTAGTGCATTTTTACCCCACATACTTAATACTAAAACAAACATTTCCATATCTTTCTCCTTATACCACGTTAAAACTAATTGCTATTCTATCTCTATCAACTATTTGTTGTCCAACACTATGTTCCAAATAACCAGGAAAAATATGTAGTAGTCCTGTTTTTGGTTTTAATATTACTTCTGCATTACTAAAGTCATTGTATTGTTTTATAACATGACTTGCCCACTGATTGTTAAATCTAGGAGGACTTAATAGTTTTAAATGTGCATCATCTTCTTGTGCCTGCACATAATACACACCACTCCATATTGCCGGAGTATGTGCATGTACTTCATGGAAACTATATTTTCTGTTTATAGCAAACCATAAATTTTTTATAGTGAATTTGTATTCACCATCAAATTGCATAAATTCATTTAACCCTCTAATACTGTCACTTAAAAAGTTAACAAAAGGTTTTAGTTCGTCATATGTAATTAAAGGCTTATCCAGTTGTAAATTATAACTAGTGTAATAGTTAGAACTAATGTCAATTTCATTTTTATTCTCCATAGGAAAGTCTTTTTCAATATTATAAAAAAGATCTTTCATAGTTTGATTGTGTTCTGCACAATCAGACCATTCTTTTCTAGCAACTACATTAGGAAATAATCCAAGAATTTCACCTTGGTTTGCCATTAACTAACCTCAGACTTATTATCTCCGAGTGGTTTTACATTAACGTAACCTGCTCCCATTGGAACACTATCACTTGCAACACCTTGTTCTTTTGCAATATTTCCACAAAGTTCCTTGAACCATGCATCAACAATTTCTTCTTCAGTTGCACCACTATAACCATTTAGTCTTAAATCACGTACAAAGTACTCATTCCAATCTAATTCAAAAAAACCATTTCTTGGATTATCTTCTTTCATCTGTACATCTAGCACTGCAATATAAGGTTCTTTATTTTTAGTTGCTTGTTCTTTAGCATCATTTCCTTTGTCTTTTGATACACTTGCCGGCACTTGATCTTTTTTGCTAAACATGTTTTTTAGTTTATCTAACATCTCTCCTCCTTTCATTATTTTACACTCCTTTTATTTGATTCCATATTATTTACAAACACTCTTACTAGTCTTGATATATCAACTTCTTCTCTTTTAAGTGTTTTAGGATTTGTAAAAATTACTTTGCTTTTGTTTGCTTCTAATTG
>CEWG01005014.1_pt1 | contig 14337 bp, 16 predicted proteins | sample 361411 | NCBI WGS metagenome assembly CEWG01 (sample SAMEA2622173, study PRJEB7988) | marine metagenome | biome: marine biome (ENVO:00000447); feature: surface water layer (ENVO:00002042); material: "saline water (ENVO:00002010), including plankton (ENVO:xxxxxxxx)" | depth 5 m | reverse complement strand
TGGATCACCTATAATTGATTTAGTGATAATTCCATGAGGAACAAGCTTAAAGCTTTGATTGTCTATCTTGACTTTTTTAAGTAACATTTTGTTTAAAAAATCATCTTCATTTTTATTAATTTCAGAGTCCATATTGAGTATGGCGTCTTGAATTAAAGAGTCCCTCTCAACAATTAGCTCATTATACAAAGAGTCCCTATCTTTTATATAATTTTTTAGATTTTGGTTAGATTTTTTAAGTATTGTCTCTTCAGATTCTAAACCATTAATTATTGACTGCTGATTACTAATTTTATTGTTGAGTTGTTCTACTTTATTTTCAAAATCACCAATTAATGACTGTTGATTATTTATTTTATTATTGAGCTTTGCATTAATATCAATTTCAAGATTTAAATCTTCATTTTCCTTTAAATATTTTTCCAAAAGATTCTTAGAGAGAAACCTTAATTCTTTTTTTGAGGATTTTTCAATTCTCTCGTTTACATCTTTAGCATATTGATCTGAACTATTTATATCCTGAGAGAAAGCATAAAAACAAAAAAATATATTAAAAATTAAAATATTAAATAAATTATAATTCTTGAAATTTTTCATTTTCTGATATTTAGCTATAAATTTAAAAAATAAATGAGAAAGTCACTTTTATTTCTATTATCAATAGCTTTTATAATTTTCTTCATAAAATGTGATTTTAAAGGAGGTTCGGATTCCCAAGGAGATGAGGTTTCAAATAAAAAACCCCAAATTGATGAAGAGTATCTGGGAGTCTACATGGGAATACAAAATTCTTATTTTATGGAGAATAAATTTGGTGATTACCTTATAATTAACGGTAATAAAGTACCCGTTCCTGCAATAGAGTATAGATTTTTAATTGAAGGTGATAATAAAATCTCTTTACAACAAAAGAGCATGGAAGATAACTCGAGATATTATTATGAAGGGAATTTAAGTGAACTCATTATTTTAGATGATAAAATAATTATTGAGGCAGAGCTTACTTATGATGAGTTCTCATCCCCAAGTTACAAGATTGAAATAAATAGAGAGACTAAAGAAGGTGAGTGTACACCCCAAGATCTATCTCCATCATTTAAAATTGAAAAAGTTGATATAAATTAATTCGGGATGTGGCGCAGCTCGGTAGCGCACACGCATGGGGTGCGTGGGGTCGCAGGTTCAAATCCTGTCATCCCGACTTTTTAGGTTTATCGTATATTTATTTAATGGAAATTGATAAAAAACTAATATCGAAGAAAAAACCTTTTTACCCTATCTCAAAGAGTCTAAAACTCTTTTTAAAGCAACATGACAGATGGGTGGATGATGTTATCTCATACGAAGATCTACTAAGATATTCTGACTCTATAAATCTGTATGATAAAAAAAATAAAGATACACTATGGGTCAGGCTTATTTTTAACGAAAGTGAAAGACAAGAAATCGACAAAAATTTAAAAATTATATATACATTCCTTCACTCAGATGGAAACCCTTCATCAATTCCATATCTAAACATTGATTCTGTTGACTATTGTACATTTGGAAACTCTAAACCATTTAGAGTCAAAATTAGAAACATAGTCAATGATAACTTCACATATTTCTATGTAAAAAAGACTGATGCCTCCAGAGTCTATGGAATTGAGTTTGAACATATGTTGTCACCAAGAAATTTAAACTTTTTGGTTAATGATTCATCTTTAATTGAAGAACACATAGCAGGTATTCCAGGAGATATATTTATTAAGGATTATTTACCAAAATGTAGTGAGATTCAAAAGTCTCAAATCGCAAAAGAATATGTAAAGTTTAATGAAAGATGTATGATAAGACTTTTAGGAGATATGAGGTCATACAACTACGTTGTTATTCCTATTCATGATTTTGATCAAGTTATTTATAAAATAAGAGCTATTGATTTTGACCAGCAATGTTTTGAAGGAAAATTTTCAGTTTACAGGCCTCAATTTTTTAAAGAAAATAAACCTATGATGGACCTTGTAAGAGATAAGTTGAAAACAGATTCAATCGTCCAATATAAAATTGAGGAAAGATCAACTATTTCCAGGAGACTTATTATATCAGATGAAAGAATGAAACTTCTAATTAATATAATGAAAAAAGATAAAGTGAGTAAAAAAGAGAATATAGATAATCTAAAGAAAGAGATCTATAAATTTACAAACGAACAATCTTTCTTAAAATGCAAATCTATGGGAGATTTAATGGAGATAACATTGGAGTATTTAAAAAGAAATTATCAAAATGTAAGTTTAATTGACTTGATTTGAAAAAAACTTTATTGAGTGACTAAATTATCATAAATTCGAATTATGAAAAACACAAATCTTATATTTTCATTTATTTTATTATTTATTTCATCTGCATGCTCTCAAATAGAAAATTACCCACCTATTCAAGATTTTGACGAAAGATCTTTAGAACTATTGAAGATTGTAGATGGAATTGATATTCCATGGGGTCTTGCATTTACCGATAATAATTCATTTTTAGTAACTGATAAAAAAGGCATATTGTATCATGTAATAGATGGTGAAAAAGAAATAATTTCTGGTATTCCTAAAATTATTCCATCGAGACAAGGTGGTCTATTGGATGTAGCAGTGGACAATAACTTTATTGAGAATAAAAAAATTTATTTCACAGCAAGTGTCTCTGACTCTAATGGCGGATCAAATACTTCTTTATATTCTGCGACACTCTCGGGGAATAGTTTGACAAATCTTAACCAGCTTTATAAGGCGACACCGGATTCTCAAGAAGAAAGACATTTTGGTGGAAGTATTCTTTTAAAGAATGAACATATTTATTTTACTATAGGAGATAGAGGGGATAGAGATATTAACCCTCAGAATATAACCTTGGATGGAGGCAAAATTTACAGATTAAATCTTGATGGTTCAATACCAGATGACAATCCATTTGTAGGCATTGATAATTCAAAAGAAGCAATATGGAGTTATGGTCATAGAAATCCTCAAGGTATAATAAATGGAATGGATAATGATGATATATGGATTCATGAACATGGTCCAAGAGGTGGTGACGAAATAAATATAGTCTCCAATCCAAAATTTGAAGATGACCCTTTGTTAAGAAATTATGGTTGGCCAAAGGCCACATATGGTATAAATTACAGTGGTAGTGAGATAACAAAGAATAAGACTTTAGATGGTACAATTGACCCATTTTATTACTGGACTCCATCAATTGCTCCTTCTGGAATGGCATATATTGATTCTGGGATATATCCCGAATGGAAAAATAGTCTTCTGGTTGGATCACTCAAATTTTTATATCTAGAAAGACTAGAGTTTGATAATAATGGAATAAACAAAAGAGAAAAGATTTTTCCTGGGATTGGAAGAGTTAGAGATGTTAATATTAGTCCTGACGGATATGTTTACATAAGTGTTGAGGCAATAGGTATTTTCAAGATTCTACCAAGATAAATTTTATGAGTCAATTGTTAAAAAAATTAAAGTCTCTCATTGGCAATGCATATTTTAAGTACCTTATAATTTTATTTGCATTCTTATTTTGGATTACATTCTTGGATACTAATTCACTACTTATTCATTCGGAATTAAATAGTGAGATAAAAAAATTAGAAAAGAGAAAAGATGCGTTAACAGAGGAAATTAACAAAGATCAAGGGCTTATCGAGAAACTTGAAAACATTGACAGTCTTGAACACTACGGAAGGGAAAAGTATAATTTAAAAAAACAAAATGAGGATATATTTATAATTGAATATGAATCAGATAACGAATAATTAATGGCAAAAATAATTTCTATAGCTAATCAGAAAGGTGGTGTTGGCAAGACAACAACATCGGTCAATCTTGCTGCAGCTCTGGGTGTATTAGAAAAAAAAGTATTAATAATTGACGCGGATCCTCAAGCAAATGCTTCTTCTGGTCTTGGATTTGACCCAAGTGATAAAAATGATTCTCTATACCAGGTTATTACTGATTCTTTGGAGATTAATAATGTCATAAAAAATACCAAATCTCCTAATCTTGACATAATTCAATCAAGTATTGATTTAGTTGCAATTGAAATAGAATTAGTTGATCTTGAAAACAGAGAATATAGATTAAAAGAAAAGATTGAAGATATTAAAAAAGACTATGATTTTATATTGATTGATTGCGCACCTTCACTAGGATTAATTACTCTGAATGCTCTAACATGTTCAGATTCAGTATTAATACCTATTCAGTGCGAATATTTTGCACTTGAAGGTCTAGGCAAGCTTCTAAATACTATTAAAAGTGTACAAAAAATTCATAACAAAGATTTAGATATTGAGGGAATTTTATTGACTATGTATGACTCAAGGCTTAGGCTTTCAAACCAAGTTGTTGAGGAAGTAAAAAAACATTTTGGTGAGATAGTTTTTAATACAATAATCCAGAGAAACATTAAGCTTGGTGAAGCTCCAGGTTTTGGAAAAGATATAATAACTTATGATGTTACATCTAAAGGAACAAAAAACTATCTTTCACTAGCTGATGAAATAATAAAAAAAAATATAAATGTCTGACAAAAAACAAAAGAGAGTCCTTGGAAGAGGACTTGATGCACTTCTAAGTAATGCTAATGAGGATGGAACTAAAGAGCTAAGAACTATTACAAATTCTCTTGAGATTGACATAAATAAAATTGAAGTTAATCCAAATCAGCCAAGATCAAATTTTGATAGTTCTGATTTAGAAAGTTTATCTAATTCTATAAAAGACCTAGGGATTATTCAGCCTATAACAGTAAGAAAAATAAATTCAACAAAATATGAGATAATTTCTGGTGAGAGACGATACAGAGCAGCCAAAATAATAGGTTTATCTACAATCCCATGTTATGTTAGAGGTGTAGAGAGTGAATCAGATATTCTAAAAATGTCTCTTGTCGAAAATGTGCAAAGAGTTGACCTTGATCCTATTGAGATAGGTTTAAGCTACGAACGATTAATTAATGAGTATAATTTAAATACTGAATCTATTTCAAGGATAGTAGGTAAAGATAGATCAACAATATCAAATTATATAAGGTTACTAAAGCTCGACCCAATTGTTCAGTCTGGTATTAGAGATAGGTTTTTGTCAATGGGTCATGGAAGAGCATTAATAAACATCGATGATAAAAAAATTCAGTTAGAAATTTATGAGTTAATTATCTCAAGGAATCTTTCTGTTAGACAGACAGAGAAGATTGTAAGAGAATTTGGAAAAAAGAAAGTTAAATCTAACCTTAATTCTGATGTATCAAAAATATACATTGATGCAACTAATAAATTTGAAAAAATATTTGAGTCTAAAGTAAGCCTAAAAGAAGACTTGAATGGTAGAATTTTGTTGTCTACAAAATTTAAAAGTATTAATGAATTATACTCAGCTTTAAAAAAAATGTCAAATTGAGAAATTTTTTCTTTTTTATTTTAATGATACTTTCACTGAACTGCTATTGTCAGTCGGAATTAGATTCAATCTATATAAGTCCTAGAAAACAGATTTTAATTAATGATCCTTTAACCCCATCAAAGGCTGCATTTTATTCTTCAGTCATTCCAGGACTTGGTCAAATTTATACTAGAAGATATTGGATGGTTCCAATTATATATGGTGGGCTTGGAGCATCAGCTTATTATTTTAAGTATAATCAAACAGAGATGAATAAGTACAGAACAGCATATAAAAGAAGGCTAGCTGGTTATTTTGATGATGAGTATATTGATATAATACCTGAGAATGAAAAATTATTAGAGGGAATGAAATTTCATAGAAGATATAAAGATTTTTCATTTATGTTTTTAGTTGGAAGCTATGTCTTAAATATTATTGACGCAAATGTAGGAGCACACTTACTCCAGTTTAATGTAAATGAGGATCTATCTTTAAGACCATATGTTGAGAGTAATTATCTTGATTTTTCTCAAAATGCAGGTATTAAACTTAAATTTAATTTTGATTAGTATGAGTTTCATTGAATGGTTCTACATTTTTTTATTCTCTAACCTTATTATTTTTTTTGGTTCTCAAAAATTGTTTAGACTTGCAGGATTTCCTGGATGGCATGCTATTATTCCTTTTTATAATGTTGTTAAACACTTAGACATAATTAAAAGACCAAGGTGGTGGTTAATACTTTGTATTATTCCAGTAATTAATCTATTAATTATACCTGTAATCTGGGTTGAACTAGTTAAGAGGTTTAACCATAATTCAAGATTCGATAGGCTACTCGTAATTTTAACCCTCGGACTTTATATATTTTACATAAGTTATATTAGTAAGAAGACAAAAATAGTTGAAGAGATATCATTTTCTGGATTTGAAAGATCACTTGGATCATTTATTTTTGCTATAGTAATAGCGACTATTGTTCATAATTATTTTCTTCAACCCTTTGTAATTCCCACAGGTTCGCTAGAAAAAACTTTAAGGGTTGGTGACTTCTTATTGGTTAGTAAGTTCCATTACGGAGCTAGAGTTCCATCTACAGTTATTACTCTTCCTATGGTCCATGATACTATTCCAATAATTAAAACTAGATCTTATTTAAAAAACCCTCAATTACCATATATTAGAATACCAGGTTTTCAAGAAATAAAAAACAATGACATTGTAGTTTTTAATTGGCCAGCAGATACCGTAAGAAGATTTTTTATTAAGGAAAAAGGCGTTATTAAACCAAGAGACAAAAAATCAAATTACGTTAAAAGAGCAATTGGTACTCCTGGAGATACATTTCAAATTAAAGACGGGATAATCCTTATTAATGGTAAAAAAAATAAATTACCAGACAGGGCTAAACCAATTTTTAAGTATGAAATTAAGTCTAGTCAAGGTGTTTCTTCAAGTAAGCTTTTAGAACTAGAAATTGATGGTTTCATAAGAAAATTTGTCATTAAAAACTTAAACCAAAGATCTTATGAAGAAATTTCAAATTATATTCTCAGTATTTCGAATACTAATGATAATGAATACTTAGTTTATACCAATGATTCAGGTATACCATTAAATATAATTAGAGATAATAACATTATTATAAGTGAACTAATTGATAATACTAAGGAGATTAGTTTGACATTTGAGGATGCTACAATTATTGAAAACTCAAAATTATTCGATACAATTTTTAGAGTCACTCAAGAAGAAGGAGTTTCCAATCTAAACTTCTTTCCTAATAATAAGAATTTTGATTGGAATAACGACTATTTTGGTCCTATATATATTCCAAAAAAAGGAGATATAATCAAGATTGATACTAACAATATTCCTATTTATAAAAAAATAATAAAAGACTATGAAATTAATGATGTCGAAATTTTAAATGGTAAAATTATTATTAATGGTCAGGAACAAGAAAGTTATACATTTAAACAAGATTATTATTGGATGATGGGAGATAATAGATATAACTCAGAAGATTCTCGGGTGTGGGGTTTTGTTCCATTTGATCATGTACTGGGCAAGCCTGTTTTTATCTGGATGAGTATTGATGGGTTATTTAATGGAATTAAAAATTGGAATTTCAGATGGGATAGAATTTTTACAACTATTGGGTTTGAAGGAAAGCCAAGATCTTATTTTCCTCATTTTATTGTATTTATTGGATTATGGCAGATCTATGTCTTAATTAAAAGAAGGAGGAAGACAAGAGTCTAATTTTTATCTGAATTTTTAAATAAAAATTCTTTTTCTTCTTTATTCAGGCTTTCATATCCTGATTTACTTATTTTGTCCAAAATATTATCAATCTTTTTTTGCTTTCCAATATTTTCTTTAGGCTTATAAATATTATTAAAAAACTTATTAAAAAAACCCAGAGAAAATGTTTTATAAGTATTATTAAAAGTTCTAGCATAGTAAAAACCATAAAAGGCACCACCTAGATGAGCTATATTTCCTCCAGCATTACTGAAAGGTATTTGAATCAAACTTAGTAGTACATAAAAAAGACCTAAATATTTCAGTTTAGCATCAAAGAAGATGAGATTTACTCTAGTCTCCGGTAAATAAGTACAAGCAAATATGAGAACGGAGTAAACAGCAGCTGATGAGCCAATTAATGGAGAGAAAGAATTGTTAAAAACAGGAAAAATATTGTAAGATAATATGAAAAACAATCCTCCAAAAAGTGCACCATAAAAATATATTTCAATAAATTTTCTATTATTTAAATAAGGCAAAAGATAATTACAAACAACATATAGAATCAACATATTCCAAAAAATGTGAAAAAAATCAATGTGAAGAAAAGAGTACGAAATTAACGTCCAAGGATTCCAAATCAAGTCTATAATTCCTGGATGAAGATCAAATAAATCAATAAGGCTAATCTGTTTTAAGTTGAATAAGAAAAGAAAAGTATTAGTTACTAGAGGTAGCAAAAAAATAATTGTGTTTATAATTATAATTTTTTTAAAAATAGGTTGTTTAATAAAATACTCTTGTCCTAATTCCATCTTTTATCATTAAACTGATTTTTCTTCCAATACCACATCATTATAAAGCCGGTAACTGCTCCACCTATATGCGCAAAATGAGCTATTGGACCAACAGAATAAGATGTAAATCCAAAGAAAAGGTCAAATAGAATTAGAAGAGGAACTAGATATTTAGCTTTAATTGGTATTGGTGGGAAAAGAAGCATCAATTGTACATTTGGAAATAACATTGCAAACCCTACCAGAATTCCATAAAGAGCTCCAGATGCCCCAACCATAACAGCTTTGTAGGACTGAATTCCTGATGCAAGTTTTTCTTCTCCAATAGTCTGAATCAAATTAGTATTCAGTCGACCTGTCTCAAAAAAACTATTTATATCAATTTTTGTTAAGCCACTATCAGTTAGTAATTGTGTCACAGTTAAAACGTCATAGTGATACACTAAAGTTTGTATAAGAACTGCACCAAAACCAGCTGATAAATAGAAAAAAATAAATTTTTGTTTTCCCCACATTTGTTCTAGAGGGGTCCCAAACATCCACAAGCCAAACATGTTGAACAATATATGAGTAGTATCACCATGCATGAACATATGAGAAAGAGGTTGCCATAAAAAAAATGTTGAATTTTTTGGATAATGCATTGCAAATAAATCATACATCAGCTCTCCAAAAACTTGTGATGCAATATAGAATATTATATTAATTATTATTAAATGTTTTACTATGTCACTTATCCTACCCATTGAATTTTTTTTCTATTTCATTTTTACTTAATGTAATAAATATTTGTTTATTATCTGGAGAAAGATTTGGCTCTTTACATGAAAATAGATTATTAACAATATATTCCTGTTCATCTAGATTTAGTCTCTGTCCCGGTTTAATTGAAGTAGCTTTTGAAAGTCTTTTTGCAAAAAAATCAGAAGTGCTAAAATCATTTGACATGTTAAAATTTGCATCTAAGATATTCTCAATGACATCTTCTAAGTTATTTATTTCGAGACTTGAAGGAATAGACTTGACAATCATTAATCCATCTTCAAGACTTATATGAAAACCAATAGATTTGAAGTCATCATATATTTTATCGTATAGTATAAGTTGTTTCTTGGATAGATTTAGCTTTATTGGGAATACTAATTTTTGTGAATTAATTGAATTCTCAAAAATTGATTTTAAAAATGACTCATATAATATTCTCTGATGAGCTAAATTTTGATTTATTATGATCAGTGATGACTTATTGGTACTTACTATAAACTTGTTCAATATTTGAAAAATCTTTGAATTTTTGTTAGCATCAGCCTTTAGGTCTAATTCTGTGTCTTTTTTAAATTCTGATAAATCTTCAATTACATTTTTTGAGTCTTGATCATTAAAAATCTGGAAGGGATTAAACTCTGAATTAATTTCAACACTCGGTGTTAATGGTTGTGATTTAGTCTTATCGTATGTGATATCCATTGAAGGGTCTTTATCAAAATCAAGAACAGGGCTCACCTGATATATACCAAGACAATGTTTTACCGAAGAATTAATGATTGAATAAAGATTTTGATCATCATCAAATTTTATTTCTGTCTTGTTGGGATGAACATTGACATCGATTTTACTTGGATCAATATCAATAAATAAAAAATACCCAGGGTAATATCCATCTTTTAAAAGACCTTCATAAGATGAAGAGATTGAATGACTTATGAATTGACTTTTAATAAATCTGTTGTTAACAAAAATGAACTGATTATTTCTAGATTTTTTAGAAAATTCTGGCTTTAAAATAAAGCCTGATATGTCAGCTATTTGGGTACTTTCATTAATGGGGATCAAATTTTCTCTAATTTTTTCTCCAAATATTGATATAATTCTTTTGTTTAAAGATTGAGGTTTGAGATAAAATATTTCTTCTTCGTTGTTAATAAATGAAAACTCAATTTTTGGATTTGAAATTGCAAGTTTATGAAACACGTCAAGGATATGCCTTAATTCTACAAAATCAGATTTCAAAAAGTTTCTTCTTGCTGGCACGTTATAAAAAATGCCTTTGACTTTTATCGACGTTCCTTGCTGTATGTTAGAGTCTTTTTCATTTAAGAGCTTTCCACCATGAATTTCTATAAAATTTCCACTTTCCCTTGCATTTGCTGATTCCATCTCAACCATTGAAACTGAAGCAATTGAAGATAAAGCCTCACCTCTAAATCCCATTGATGAAATACAAAAAATATCCTCCATTTTTTTGATTTTTGACGTAGCGTGTTTTGTAAATGATAAATGCATATCATTTTTTGACATTCCTTTTCCATTATCAATTACCTGAATTAGATTTTTTCCTGCGTCTTTAATTATTATCTGGATTCTTGTTGAATTTGCATCAATAGAGTTCTCTAAAAGTTCTTTTAGAACAGAAGATGGCCTCTGTACTACTTCGCCAGCAGCAATTTTATTTGAAATATCACTTGGTAAAATTTTAATTATATCTGACATTAACTGGTAAAGAAAATATTTATATCAAAATCAATGATATATAAAAATATCAAAATAAGGAAAAGAATTATTAAGATTAATGTCATATTGATACCCCTATTTTTTCTATTACGCATTTTATATCTATAGTCAGCCCAATGCTTTCCAATGTCATTTGAGTTATAGGATTCTCTGTAAACCGAAAACTTTGATTCAAAACCAGGCAGAACATCATCCTTACCTTTATAAAAACGAGGAGTATAATTAAATTTTCTGTTTTTATTTAACTTAAAGAAGTTGACTTTCATTTATTAAATGTAATCATTTTAAGAGCGGCAATTGCTGAGTCTTCTCCTTTATTATACTTACCACCACTTCTTTCATTAGATTGATCTATGGTGTTATCTGTTGATACACAAAGAATAATAGGTACATCTGAGATAATATTTAAATCTTTAATTCCATTTACAACAGCATTAGACACAAATTCAAAATGTCTTGTTTCACCTTGAATTATACAGCCAATTGCTATAATGGCGTCAAAACCATCATTTATCAAATTTTTACAACCAAATATTAGCTCAAAACTACCAGGCACATAAATCTTCGAAATATTTTCTTTAACAATTCCATTTTCAATTAACTTCTTTTGAGCTCCAATGAAGAACTTTTCAGTAATCTCATTATGCCATTCTGAAATAACACATGCAATCTTAATTTTATCTGGATTTAATATACTATAATCTTTGTTGTTTTTACTAATCTGTTTAGCACACATTTTAATTCTTTAGATTTTCTATTCTACCTAGTTGAACTTCAACCAAAGTCGATTCAAAAGAGTCTGGATATTCTTCTTTTATTCTATTTAAAAAATTAATTGAAGACTTATAATCTCCTAATTCAGACCCTAGCAAAGCTGCTTTAAATAAATATTTAGGAGTTGTGTAAATATTCTCGTTATGCTTAAATGCCTTTTGATAGTAATCATATGCTTTTTTTGACTGATCAAGCTCTGAGAAGCAATCTCCAATAGTTCCAAGAGAAATCGATTTTAGTAAAATATCTTTTGATTTAAACTTTTCAAGGTAAGTTATGGCGTTTTCATATTCCTTAAGATTCAAATATGCCATACCAATAGAATAGTTAGCAAGATTAGCTGCCTTTGTACCTGAATATTCATTAATAATATCAAGAAATCCATATTTACCTTCACCTCCATTCAAAGCAAGTCTAAATAGTGAGTCTGATTCTGAAGAGACCAATGCCTGCTCAAAAAAATATTGAGCTTGACTTAACTCACTAATTGCCTCTTTTTCTTTAGGCTCAGATATAAATCTTTGATAGCCTAAGAAAGATAATACCGAGAGAGCTATTAATGCAATGGCTGAAAAAATTTTGGATTGATTTTTAATAATCCACTGTTCTGATTTATTAGCAGTTGAATCTAGAGAATCAAAAACTTCGGCAGTTTGGCTTTTTTCACCTTGTTCAGATTTTATTTTTCTGCTTTTTTTATAACCTCTTCTATTAAATGTTGCCATAATAATTTTTTGAATCCCAAAATTAATGTTTTATTTTGAAAAGCAATTATGTTTTTAAATTCTCTAAAAATTGATAACTATAAAAACTTAGACAGGCTGAAGTTTAGTTTTAATAAAAAAATCAATTGTTTTATTGGTAAAAATGGAATAGGAAAGACTAATATAATTGATTCGATATATCATCTTGCATTCACTAAAAGCTATTTTAACCCTTCAACATCTCAAAATATAAAAATTGGTGAAGATTATTTTTCAATTAACGGCGATTTTGAAATTAATCAAAGAATTGAAAAAATTCATTGTTATTTTAAAAATGGAGATAAAAAGATAATTAAAAAAAATAGCAAAGTATATAAAAGAATCTCTGACCATATAGGCTTAATAAACTTAATTATTATTTCACCTCATGACAGGAACCTAATTACAGAGGGTAGTGAGATGAGAAGAAAGTTTATAGATTCAGTTATAGGTCAAGTTGATAAAATTTATTTACAAAAAGTTTTTGACTACAATAAGGTTCTTGCCCAAAGAAATTCTTTATTAAAGTACTTTTTTATAAATAGAAAATTTGACAAAGATACTCTCGACACATATGATCAACAATTAATTACTCTAGGTACTCCAATTTTTAAAGAGAGAACTAACTTTTTAAAGACATTTATACCGATCTTCAAAAAATATTATTCTGATATTAGCTCTGGTAACGAGACAGTTGATATAAACTATAAAAGTGATTTGAACTCAGGTAGTTTTTCAGAAATTTTACATGATAGTATTTCTAAGGATAAATTTTTACAATATACATCTAAAGGTATTCACAAAGATGACCTAAATTTTACTATTGAGAACAATAGAATAAAGAATTTTGGAAGTCAAGGTCAGCAGAAGTCATTCCTTATTGCTCTAAAACTTGCTCAATTTGACTATTATAGAACAGAGTTTGGTAATTCACCAATTGTGTTACTTGATGATATTTTTGATAAACTTGACCAAGAAAGAGTAAGACAAATTGTCCAGATTCTTGAGAATAAAGATTTTAGTCAAATATTTATCACTGATACACACATGGATCGGGTAAAAGATGCCTTGTCTGGATTAGAAAGCAAAGAAGAAATCTTTGATTTACAAAAAATATATGGAGATGGTTAAAAGAGGTGAAATAAAAAATATATCAAAAGTATTGGATGATGTCCTGTCACAAAAGCATTTTAAGATTGGAATTGATAATCTCAGAGTTCAAGAAGCATGGGTTAAAACAATGGGTAAAAATATTCAGAAATACACTTACACAGTAAAATATAAGAGGGGTGTACTATATATAAAACTAAAATCTTCTGTACTCAAAGAAGAGCTAACTTTTGAAAAAGAGAAGGTTATTAATCTTATTAATCAAGAATTAGGAAAAAAGTATGTAAAAGATTTAGTCCTTAATTAAAAATTTCACTTTCCTTAAAATGAAAATTAATTTCAATAGCTGCATTCTCATTACTATCTGAACCGTGGACTGCATTTTCGCCTTTAGATTTTGCGAATTTTTTTCTAATTGTCCCCTCCAAAGCATAAACAGGATCAGTAGATCCGATTAGATTCCTAAAGTCCTCAACTGCATTATTCTTCTCTAATGCTGCCGCTACTATAGGCCCTCTTGTCATAAATTTAATTAGATCTTTAAAGAATGGCTTGTCTGAATGAATTGAATAGAATTCTTCAGCTTCACTTTTAGTCATTTTTTTATACTTAAGAGCAATAATTTTAAATCCAGCTTCTTGAATCATATTTAAAATTGGAAGCATGAACCCCTGCTCAATTGAGTCAGGTTTTAACATCGTGAATGTTTTGTTTGATATC
>CEWG01046247.1_pt1 | contig 14344 bp, 5 predicted proteins | sample 361411 | NCBI WGS metagenome assembly CEWG01 (sample SAMEA2622173, study PRJEB7988) | marine metagenome | biome: marine biome (ENVO:00000447); feature: surface water layer (ENVO:00002042); material: "saline water (ENVO:00002010), including plankton (ENVO:xxxxxxxx)" | depth 5 m | reverse complement strand
TCAAAATCCATGACTTCTTTCATTCTGAATGTTGATTCATCTTGCCAAGTGGCAGAATACCACATACCACCTCTTGTCAAGTCCCAGTTAATGTTACCATCAATCGGGATTAACTCGACATTGGTCGAATCTCCAGGCATTCCGCTTTCGCTGAGAGATTCGGTTTGTTGTGCTAATATCATCATTTGCGATGACATGTCACTTCTTTCAATCGAGCCTTCTAATTCTTCAATAATTGGAACCATAGAAACTAACATTAGTCCAATGATTGAAACAACGCCTCCAAACAGTAATACGGTTGCGACAGCGGCGGAAACGGCTTCATCATCTCTCTTTGAGTTGACAATCATCTCTCGAGCACCACCTGTTGAACACTTACATCTAAGAACAGAGGCTCACCATTTGTTTCTACGGTGATTCCATCCATTCCACTCAATCTCTCATATGGAGCTAGGCCAGTAAATGAGTCCAATGTCCCCGATGCTCTGTTCAAATAGTAATCAGATAACCAGAGTTCGTTGTATTGAGGGGTAATTACAGCCGCTAAAGTGCTCTCCATAGAGAATCTAAGGTTGTATGATTGACCGGCAAATGGGGTGAGTGTACCGGTTGATAAAATATCCAAACCATAAGAATTTGAAACACCTAAGCTACCATTAACATCAATGTTGGTTAGCAGTATAGAGCATCGATATCCCTCAGTTGCTAATTTCTCAAAAATGACGCTTGGATAATTACTGATTTCCCAAGAAGCATCATAGAAGTGCTCGATTCTGGCATTGTTGACGAGATTAATTTCATGTTCTCCGGTAGCCAAAGTAGTAAGAATCTTCAGACCGGATAATGGATAAGAAACACTTCTGTGGATTGGTAAATCTTCATCATCGTAAACTGTGATAATGTACCAACTATTCAGAGTTAAATCGTGCTGGGCAATGACTTCAGCATCGGTTGCGGCAAAAGAGTACTCCCAGTGATGTGAAAATGTGTCAATAGATATTTTTCGTGCAGTTTCATTGATTGAACTAATTCCTACAGAATAATCGTTGATGCTCCTAATCGAAATCGCATCATATGAAACTAAATCAGCAGATATCGTCCATATTTCGGCGTTCGAGACCTGTTGAAGTATTGATTTCTGCATACTGAGTTTATGCCTGACTCCAGTGCCGTTCGGAGCGTCTCCAACCACATCTATTCGGTCTTCCAAACGATCAGCGATTCCAGTTGCGTTATTCCAATTGGTGTTATCTTCAAAGTCGGAAATATAAGGATTCAGAAATACCCAAACACCGCCCATGATACTGATTACCATTGCAAGCATCATTATTACCCCCAAAACTTCGCTAACACCACGTTCATCGGTAATGAATTTAGTGTCATTTCTGGTTCTGCGAATACTTGACACGCTACTCTCATGATTCGGTATCATTTAGGTATTGACCTTCATAGTCATAAAATTGATGAAAATTTGGACTAATTTACGTCGTCCGGATTTTTCACTGGTTGTTTAATTTTGGATTCAAAGATTCACCAGCGTTGATGTAATGAGTCTTTTCTGGACCGTCTTGAAGTGAAATATCAATATCACCGGTGAAAAAATCTCCAATGTGATATAAAATTGTAGATTCCGCTAAGTGCGGAGAATTATTTTTCTCACTGAGGTGAGTTAACACGATGGTTTTGGTCTTTTCACTACATACTTCGGCAAGAAATTCGCCTGTTTGTTTATTTGAAAGGTGTCCACCACGCCCTCTTATCCGCTCTTTTAGAGTGAATGGATAAGGGCCTTGGTTCAATAATCGTTCATCGTAATTTGCTTCGATAGAAATATGCTGACAACCATGAACATGCTTCACTAGTTCATCTGTCCACGACCCGAGGTCAGTTATAATCGCCGCTCTTTCACCGCGATAGTTAGCGACAAAGGCAACATTATCAGAACCACTGTGGGGGACTGGGACCGTTAAAATCGAGAGGTCATCACCAATCCTTACAAGGTCTAGTGAGCCGAAATATTTGGTCAGCATGGGGTCCAAACTAAGTTCAATTGCGGTTCGTTCGTTTGCTAATACAGGGATATTCCATTTCCGCTGTGCAATCGCCACTCCGCCACCATGGTCGCCATGATGGTGACTGACTAGTATGCAATCTATATCCTCCGGTGAAAGATTCATTCTATTGAGTCTCTTCTCTAATTGAGCTCCACTAAAACCTTGGTCCAACAGGACACGGGCATCTCCGACTTCGAGAAGCGTCGAATTACCGCGACTTCCAGTTCCTAGATGTGTGATGCGCATCGTCATACCGGTCATTCAAGCCCCATCGCGTACGGGTCTTGAATGAACCGATATATTTTATCGGAAATGAATATTTTATCGACCTCAAAGTTCAATCCGGTGTCAAATTAAATCAGATTATTATGAGCATTGTCGGAACATCGTTCCATCATGCTCATAAGTGTAGGAGTGAGCAACCACATTAGCGAAGCCTAGGCTTTGTAGTGTGGAATAGAAATGCGCAGAAGCCAATCTACCTTGTTAACCACAGTTGCAGTAGTTGTTAGTTTACTATTTATGTCACAATTCCCAGTTATTTCACCGGTCTCAAATGTACACCCAGATACGACGAAAGGAGACGAGCCACCAGCCACTGATTATGACCGTGATGGTATCCCTAATTTCCATGAAAACCTCTTTGCAGAGTGGATCAACTTTACTTCCGTCGATGGTAGAAGTGTATCTATGCCTGGTTTGGATAAAAATGAGTCATCAGATGCAAAATTGGACAATGATAAAGATGGTTTGAATGCTACTGAAGAGTACTGTTGGCCATATCCAGCAAGTTGTACTGACCCAGGTTTCTCCCGGGGATTAACCGGAGTGGTTGATGGAGAAGGTGTTAGAAGTTATCTCGACCCTCGCAAATCTGATACTGATGGCGATGGAATGCCAGATGGTTTTGAGGCTTACATGTGCCTTAGAATTGGTGGTTTTGATTCGGTTTCACAGAGATTTGACTGTAGAGATTTCGACCCGTTAAATGCTACAGACATTAACGAAGACCCAGACAATGATGGGTTTGATGTGAACAGAGACGGTATACTATCGGTTTCTGAACTTTACACCTCTTCAGAAGAATATCTGTATGGTGCTCCTCAAAACCATACCAATGAGTTGGATGGTTTGTGGTGTATGGCCACTCCACCAGATGGCTCTATTTTGACTAACTGGCCGTACATTCCAACGGGTGCCAATGCGACATTCCAACATTTGATTTCTGCTTGTGCCACTAACTCAACAAGTGAGATTGGTGAGGATATGTGGCTAGGTACTGACCCACTACTAGAAGATTCAGACCGCTACAACTGGGATGGATTTGTTCTGCGAAATACCTACCCCTCTTTCGGTGATGGTATACCTGATGGTTGGGAAGTTCATTTCGGATTGAACCCGTTGAACAGAAGCAGTGCACTATTCGATGGTGATAATGATGGGTGGGATGCAAATCGCGACGGAGTTTTATCGCCTGATGTTAGTAGAACACCTACTGCACTAAACTTGGGTGAACAATTATCTAATCTTCAAGAGTATCTCATTTACGATGATGATGGAAACGATGTTATGGCCGGATTAAAATCAGTAATCTTTGACGACAATGATGAATCTTCACTAGAACAATATCCAATCACATTCGCTGGCCCTGGTGAAGATATCAGCGTACTTAACCATGATGTTAGGAGCGTTGAAGTTGTAGACTCAATCGTCTATGTAACAACCAAATATGGCTTGTCAGTTCTAGATTTTGAGACTATGTCTAGCGAAGATATTTGGATGCCACAAGGGGTGGAATTGTTCGACTCTAGTTTAATCCTTGACGGCGATGAACCCTACGCCATTTCATTCGCATCAAGCATAGGACTGGGTGTCGCAAGGATTCAAGTTGATGGATTTCCTGATTCGCTGAATACTTGGGATTGGTCTTATACCAGTAAAATTCATTCAACTACCTCATTGAAAATTACTAGTTCAAATGTTCATATTCTCGGTCTAGGCGACAATGGTTCCGGTAATATTTTCGAAATCAGTAATTTAGGTAGTATAGATGTGACACATTCAGTCAGCGAATCGATTACTAGTTCGCTCCAGCAGGTTAATGCAACAGTTACCGATATCGAGCATGGTCTAATGGATGGTGATTTGACGCTATTTATCGGAACTAACGTTGGTTTATTGACAGTCAAGACTGACTCGGCCCGTGACCAATCATTTCCTGAGTGGCGAGTGTTTTTCTCAGTTGAAAATACAAGTATTGAGAATTCAATCAGCGAAATAAGAGCTCTTTCAGCAGGTTCTACCTCAAACCCAGCAGAAATTCGAGATATTCTGCTTGATGGCCCGACATCGGCAACTCCGGAAGTATTGTGGTTTGGTACCCCTTCTGGATTACATCAACTGAAATTAAATGATAATGTAATAATACACAGCGGATTACTAGAAAATCCGGGTACAGACACGGTTCCAGCACGCGAGTTGAATGACATCCATTCGATACATTCTACAGGTGAAGAAATAATAGTTGGTTCACTTCATGGGACTTGGACTCTGTCCGGCGATTATTCTAATGTTTACCAAATCTTACAGGTAGAATCAATACCTGGACAGATAACAGAATTAGGCGTAATGGGGACTGAGCAAAATAAAACTGTATTTGGTTCATCAACTCCGGGTCAATATTCCAATCTTGAACTCATGGATCCCGGTTCAAATGATTCCGATGGGGACGGAATACCTGATGGCTGGGAATTGGGCAATGGAATGGATCCTACGGACCCTTGGGACGCTTTACTAGATTTTGATATCGACGGAATTGACCTAGATCAATCTGGTGATGGAGTATTGGAACGTTTGTGGACAAATATCGATGAGTACCAATATCAGGCTAGAACTACGGAAGGTTATAACTCAACAAATCCACAAGTCGGCGATACAGATGGAGACGGTTTAGGTGATGGTGAAGAATACTTCGGATTTTTCTATGAAAGTTCCAACTTGTGGTGCCATTACACTATTCAAATGGAATATATCTGTGATGATGCTGCAGGCCAATCCGCTAACGCAACCTATCTGGCTGTCTCAAGCGTTGATTTGGGTACCGACCCAACAAATCATGATTCTGATGGGGACGGCATGCCCGACGGATGGGAGATTGAGAATCGTAGATGGGTTGGTTCGACTTTCACAGGAGGCAATAACTGGAGTTTAGACCCTAATCGACCTGAAGATGCCAATTGGGATGCTGATCAAGATGGCTTAGTCAATCTGTGCGAGTATAAGTGGTCCCTAGTTAGGTTACAGGCAATTGATGGTTTGCTACTCGAATCACATGGAGAACTCCCATCTTTTGCTGAAAATTGGTCGGTTGCAGATCCAAACAACATCGATTCTGATGGTGATTCCTTGCCCGACGGCTGGGAGGCTACATATTCCTGTTCATGGGACCCTTCCAGGGTTGGAATTAACCCACTGAACGGTTCGGATGCTTTCAAGAATCCAGACGGTGATGGATATGATATCAACCATGATGGGGAAATTCAGCAGAATGAAGCGTTCGTTAATTGGTTAGAATTCCATGTTAGAACAGACTTGTTCAATTTTAATCAAACCTTTGATGGTGTTGTTTTACCGGATGGTTTTACCACTGACTTGTTCGAAAATATTAGTTTCCTCGGAGTTCCTCAAGCAACTTTTGCTGACCGGGCATCTGGCTCTATCCTTTCCTCACAACTGTCAATTAGTTCCGGTTCGTGTAATCCATTGGATGCTGATAGTGATGACGATGGTATGCCGGATGGATGGGAAATCTGGTACGCAAGATGGAATTTACTCGAAGATGATTGGACTTTGAACCCGCTTCAGCCTAGCGACCGTTGGGAAGATGCAGATGATGATGGAATGACTAATTGGGAAGAGTACAATTCAATCGCTCCCGAATATTCCGAGACCGATAAAAATAGGACCTCACCTAAATGGTTTGTAACGACAATCGGTAGTGCTTATGCATTCCAAGCATGGGCTGGAATACTGACCGATACCTCATTCGGTTCATTCATCAATGATACTCAGGTTAATTTAACCGGGAGAACGGCAGACCCCAATAATATCGACACCGATGGTGATGGGATAATTGATGGGTTAGAGCTTTTATTTACTGAATGGAATATATCTGCTCAAAAGTGGACTCTCAATCCTCTGGTCGCCGATGATGGATATTTTGACTCCGATGAAGATGGTATCAATGACCTGCAAGAATTTGCTCTGGCATCTTCAAATCCAGATAATGGTATTGAGCATCCCGAAGATGCCCCACTAATGCACATTGACGGAGATTTGCTTCAACCTACCGAGAAATCTTTACGAATATTCAATATTCTAATCACTAAGGACACCAGAGGTAAAAGGCTCTTGGATGATTTCAATGACTGGGAAAATGGTGAACCAGCAAATATTTTCATTTCAGTAATTATGGGTATTACTGACCCTACCAACCCTGATACCGATGGAGATGGCATGTCAGATGGATTCGAGTATTGGTTCGCTGAATGGAATTTGGAAGAAAATTTGTGGGGAATAAATCCGTTGATAGATGGAGATGTTGATTTAGATTCTGACGGCGACAGTTTCGACTGTGATGGTGATGGAGTGATTTCTTCAGAGGAACGATTCTCTAATCTTAGGGAGTGGGAGTCTAGAACTTGGGGTAAGTACTCCGAACGGACAAATGTTCCTCAGGATATTGGGATATACAGTTTCGGTGATGACGCCATTGATGCCTACATGGAAGAGATGGGCTACAATTATTTCCAAGCCCAGAATGGGGTTTACAGTGACTTTATTGAAAAAGGTCAAGATAGTTTTAATCGAATGCAGAAAATAAACGAACAAGACCCAGACAACTTCAATCGTACACTTATTGGCGTCGCAGACCCAACCAGCATAGATTCAGATGGAGATACAATTCCTGATGGATGGGAATACTGTTATGCAATCTACGGAATGCCTGATGTGACAACAGAAAACCACTGGGCTGCAAACCCTATCAATCCATTCGATGTATCATATGACGGTGATCATGATGGATGGTACGATAGAAATAGCCAAGATGTAGGATTTGATATCCCTGCTAGGCAAGGCGAATGGAATGAACGTGTGTTCACTCCATATTCGTACACAATAGCACCTGGACCCGGAGATTTACCATTCACTAATCTCATGGAGTGGAATAATCAAACACGCCCTGACCTAAACGATTCAGATGGCGATTCGGTGACCTTTAACACTGAATTATCAGGTAATCAAGTAATTTCTCATCAAATCGATTACAACTTATCAGACGGTCGAGAAATTTTCAAGTACGGAATTAATCCGATGGATAATGACACCGATGGCGACATGTTGCCTGATTGGTATGAGTACGCTCATGGCTGGAATGAATCAAATGATAATTTCAGTTCATTTCTCCAGATAAAAGTCAAATGGATAGACGGAGAAACTGGTGCGGATTGTGATACGACGACCACTTCTTGTCTTCCTTTATCATTCAGTAACGGTGTTCTCTCGAGACCAGATTTGGAATATACCTGGTTCAGTTTAGACCCGGGCAACGCAGTCGATGCTAATCTAGATCCAGATATGGACGGAAATTGGGATTGCTCAGGTGCTGGATGCTCTTACACCCCATACACAAATTTCCAAGAATTTTACACCATTGCAGATATCGACTTGACTTCGCCTAATGCCGTTCGATTAAGCGCTCTAGTCTACCAAGGACAGCCTGTCGAAGAGTGGTGGCAATTTAGAGGATTCATGCTAGGATTGGGTACTAGTAATGAAGCGACTCAAAACTATTTAAAAATGGATAGACAATCCTCAACTGATTTCCGTTATGTTTTGGTTATCGATGACCAAGATGTAGACTTTTTGATTTTGAATAGTGCTGACGACATCATAACTACTTCAGGGGCTTGGACTGACCAGTGGGAGATATACTACACAAGTTCACCTCAAACTGCTCCAGTTAGAGTAGTTGGGGAACATGAATACGGTTGGTATGCTCTTGACTTGGATGATGATCACATCGCTGAAGGTACCAACCCGATGCATTGGGATACCGACGGTGATTGGATTGTTGACTGGTTTGAGGTATTTGATGATGAGGAAGATGGCATTAGAGGTGATTCATCACCACTAAGATATGACTCCAGACAGACAGGTTAGATAATTATACAACTAATAGTATTGCATTGTGTTGGGGGATTGAATATGCGAAGTGATTCAACCTTCGGGGTGGCTATTTTTCTTGTATTTTTGATGGCATTAACACCCATGACACCGATTTCAGATTTATTGCTCGATGAAGCGTCTGCAAGTAATGTTTCAAGACATATCTATCAGTTCAGTGATGGCTCGACTGAATATATTGCTCTATACCAAAATGGAATCACTGACGAGGGGGCTGAAATTTCAATACCAAAAGGTGCTGAAGTAAGTGATGTTTCTATGACTTTGTCTGGCGCTTCAGCGACAGGTTGGTCTAGTGAATTAGTAGATTTGCGGAGTGACTGGATGGCAGGTTCTGCCGCGATGACCGATTCTCGAAGCGATATACTAACACTTTCACCAACCGAGGACAACATTTCGTTCGTTACTCATTCGTTGAGTGAAAATATTAGTGAGAGCTCCGATGCTTGGTATGATAATGGAACTTTTTCGGTAAGGCAACCACATACCTCGAATGCTAGTGAAAATTTATTCTCGATGCAGGTTAAAAAATCATCATCTGCGTTAATTGCCCAAAGTCAAGGTGCAGTCTTAAAACATCATGATTGGCTTTTCTTATCAACATGGTCTTCAAAGCAATTCAGTAATGTAGTCAAGCGACTGTACCCCAGCAATGCAACCGTCGAATCGACAATTCACTTAGATCAAGCATCCTGCACACTTCCTCAGCAGCCTTCCTCAAGTTATTACTCGTACTACGGCTTTAGAGATTGGACAGTAACCGACGATGAGAGGCTTTTTGCAATATTGTCGACATACCGTTACCACTATTCTTCTTCGGCACCTGCTAATAATCATCGGGTTCTTGAATTTGACATTTCGAAAGATGATGTGTGGACCTGCCTAGATTCATATGATATTTCACCTCAGTACAATGATTACACTGGAATTGCCTATGACTCGTCGCGAGATGTCGTATGGGTTCTGCATAATTCCCAACGGCGAATTGTATCATATGAATTCGGTGAAATGCCAACTGGTTCGTATACTCGTGGTTCGACTATTTACACCTACTTTTCATCATCTAGTTCCTCATATGAGTGCGGAAAAACAGGTCAACAAGTTAGAGGTTTAGAGGTTAGTGAGTCAACGTTTTTCATGCGCTGTCAAAAAGGTAGTACAGGTAGCCAGAACAAGGATGTATTGGAGGCTTGGAAAATTTCCGGGGCTTCCGAAACACTAGTACCTCAAACTAATACTAAACAAATCAATGTTTTAGGATATGGTCTCCAGTTTGATGGAAAACGATTCATCACTGTTGATTGTAGTTATTCTTCATTTTCTTCTGTGACCCTAAATTACCGAGAGTATGGCACTGGTTGGAGTTATGAAACCATCCCAGCCCCCGGAACAACAACTTGGTATGGAGACACAATTTACACTACCAAACCAGTGCTCTCGGTCAATATGGAGACATATTGGTCTGCTCCAACAATTGGTGATAGAGTCGACTACTGGGTTTCTGCAGACAACGGAACGCATTGGGAGCCTGTTACCTCACTTTCTACAATCCACTTCTCATACCCGGGCAATGAATTGATTTGGAAGGCACAATTAATCGGTTCATCAGCGGTATCTTGGTGGGTAAATATCAATTATTACACTGCTTATTCCGCAAGTGGTACCTGGGTTTCAGATTATTTCCCTACGGGCACGGATGTGGGCAAGGTTAGACCCGAGTGGATTCAAAACAATCCATTGGGAACTACTGTTGATGTTCGGGTTTCCAATGATAATGGAACTAATTGGTTAACAGCTCAAAATAATCAAGAGGTCAGTTTTCCCTCCATGACTGCTGGCAACTTCCTTAAATTTGAAATCACTATGAATTCACAGAGCAGAGATTTAACTCCATCAATCGAATTATTCAGACTTTGGTATGAAGAGGGTTATCCAAATATGCCTTCAATTAATGTCAATGGTGTTGGTGATTGGGATTGGGAGTCACTTCAGTTCCTCAATGAATCTAGCATCTCTGTTAGCGATTCATCGGTAGTTGGAACCGAGGTGTTAAACACCCCAACATTGGTTTCTGCAATAAATCAGGCGATCCCGGAAAACGGTGAAGGTACTGAAACTATTTTCTTGTCATTCAAGGCTGAATCTCCTGGGCGAATAAAAGTGACAGATTTAGATTTAGAGTACCATATGAAAACCCGAGCAATTGGAGTTTATTTCGATGGAGATGTAGCGGTTCCCGACGGCATAAAAAGAATGTTAACAATCAAGGCTGCGGCTGGTGATGATGTTGAAAGAGTGACTAAAACAATTGTTGAGTTAATTAATTCTAATGGTGATAATCCTAGTTTCATTTGGGAGTTTGGTGACACATGTTCGTCTTCCACTAATAGTCAGATGATTGCACAATTTGATGTTAACAACTGTACATCATTTATCGACAATGATGGAATTTTAGAAATCTCAATACCGATTAAAACTACGTGGCTTTGGGATGATGAACAAGCTACTCAAGCACTGGTCACCGTTGAAGATGATACCGGTGTGTCGGTTCCATCTTGGCAAACTGATTCATTGGACCTAAAAGTGGAAAATGATATCCAGCTTAACGGCATGAATGTATTTGATGAAACAGGTCGGCAGTTAACTAATTTCGAGTGGCTCAGAGGAGGAACAAATATCTCATTCACTGGGGTAATAAATTTCGAAGGCTCTCAGTTGACACCGATGCCGGGTCAATTTTCGCTTAGAGTGGTTGGACAAAATGTGAGTAACTCTGGACAACCTGTCGGCGATGAGGTAATCTTAATCGAGACTCAAAACCCTGGTTTTGGAAACTATAATTTGACGTTCCAAACACCGATGGAGTCTACACCAGGCGGGATGGTTTTCTACGTCCAAGCGGTGGATTTGGCCAACGGTTCTGTTTTTGTTAATCCAAGTTTTAATAATATCAGGTTAATTCTCGACGGTAATTCTCCACTGGTGATTTCTGTAACTCCTAACAATGGTGAGGAACTCCACGCATCATTACCTGCCCCTGCAGGACAGCCTATTTCCTTAACAATCCAAGATTCGGTTGACCCACCAACACTTGTAACACTACACTATTGGCTTGGCTGCCGTTCAACAGTTAATTCGGCTTGTAACGACTACAACTTTGACAACCTACCTAATCAAGATGAATACCAAACACTAACCCTGTCTTCTCCCGAAATTAAAACAGGTGGACTAAATATATTCCAAGGGTTAATCGATGATTCTATGCTATCTCATGGACAGGTAGTTTCATTTTATGTTTCCGGTAGCGACGGCCAGAATAACCAAATCGCAATGGGCGGGGGGCCTGTATGTCCACAGAGCACTATTCCTTGCGACAGTACTGCTAGCGGGGCAACTCCTGATTGGTCTAACGATCTTTCGACATATATCATCAGGGAGGAATTTATCCCGGAATTTGATTCTAGTAACTCTACAATCATTGGTCACAGTGATGAGCAACCCCTACATCCTGGAGTACCTTACACCGCTCAAATAGCGATAACTGACGGAAATGGATGGGATGATTTACAAACGGTTCAACTATCTCTTGGCGGTTCTATGTCCGACTTATCGACTTCCATATTTGCAACAATCGTGGGAGAGAATGACGAACCACAAATCTTTGTTGAATCAAGTTCTCAGTTTATCGCAGTATCAAATATTTATTCAAGTGTTGAATTTGGAAATCTCGAACAAACCAAGATTATCTTGAGTATCAAGTTCCAGTTGACATGGCAATTTTCTGAGAGTTATGACACGGATGGTGAAGAATTTTTCTTGCCACAAATTTCAGTATCAGACAAATCATGCTCAATCGAATTGGAAATTCCCTGTAATGTTGAGAATTTTGTGCTATCAAGTAATGCTTGGAGTCTTGACAACGACTTCCGATTCGATACCATGCCAGGTCACATCACAGCAGTTCAGTTACGTAATGGAATGAATCACTATAATATCGAATTTGATGAAACCAGTATAGGGGTTGGACAAGCATTGCGATTAAGCGGTAGAGTTCTATTTTCCGAAGATGAGACTCCGGCTCCAACAGGAATATTTGACGTTCAAATTATCGATTACGACAATCAATGGGAGACTTCAATTCGCGAAGATGGTTATTTTAGTATGGATTTCCTTGTTCCATCTTCGCCATCAGGCCATCTTGATTTTTCGTTGATTATGTCTGATATGCCAGGATTATCGAATGATGAAACCGAGGTAACACCTAGACTGAGACTTGCAGTTGACAGTGAGAGTCCAGAAATTGTAAGTGTGAAGCTAGACAATGTGCCAAGTAGCGGTGAGGTTTCAATATCCAAACTTAACCAAGCTAGTTTACTAATCGAGACTTATGATTACTATGGCTTTGGTGAATCAGAAATCATTGTTCATTACAGGATTAGGGCAGGTGAATCTGAAATCTCTCGAGGAAGTATGACTATCGACTCGTACATTATTTTCGATGGTAAATATTATTGGACCGGGGATGTAGATTTCACAGACTCTGGTGCGACCAATCTTTTACCTACCTATCAAGTAGATATTTGGTTAACGGGCTCCGATTCCGCGGGAAATTCATTTGATTCCACTTTCAACTCACCAGACCAACCATTTGGAACATGGGACCTTGCGCTTATTGGGCCAAAAGTTGTTCTGTCACATAATCAAACGGTGATCAAGTGGAGCGATCCAAGCCCAACTACCGGAGATGAACTTTCATTGAGTATTCAAGCCTTGAATCAAGGTTCAAAAGGCAATGTGACATTTGTTTTACAAAGTTTGGATTTGTCAGGCAATTGGTATGAAGTGTCTAGTCTTTCGACAGTAGTAAATCCTGAAACGGTATTCTATTGTTCAATGAAATATTCGGTCGAAGAACCATTGACAAGCACCATTGAATTTAGGCTCCTAATATATCTTGGCGACGTGGAAATGGACCGCATTACTGTCGAACCACTCTTGGTTAAGGAAGAGGTGATTAGGGATGGTGAAGCACTTGCCAAACAAGCTGGCGATGAACTATTTGGAGTCACTTTATTTTTAATTGCTCTCGTATCTTTATCATTTGGACTTTGGATGTTAGTAGTGTCTAGACGGATGCGTCAGGAAGGAGAAATTGTGAGCGACCCTGCTGACCAAACTGTCGAAGTTGAGCAACAGGAGTCACTGGCCAAACAGTTCCCTTCTATTGACCCTCACCAAACGCCCCAACTTACTACACAGCAGCAACCTAATCCTCTACCAATTCCATCTAAAACAGTGCCAATTCCTTTTGTTCAACCTAATATACCAATTCAAGATAATAACAAGCCGAATATTGCACCATTGCCACCAACTGGTCTCCCAGCAGGTTGGACCATGGAACAGTGGGAACATTATGGATGGAAATATATGGAAGCATTGATGAAGTGAGTGAAATCCATGGGTGAAGAAAATCAATCTGTAGATGCCTTGGTAACCTTGCAGGAACGCATGGTTAATCTGATCAAACAACTTCAAATGCCTCTGATAGAAACCAGTATGGTTATCGGTAACCACATCAAGCAATTGATGAAGTCACTAGATGAATATTCATCTGAATCAGGCACTATTTTCCCTGACAAAGTTACTAGCCCCTGGGAATTAAAAGTGGATAATGATGCTGATTCACATACTAAGATGGAATTGGATAAGATACTGTCCATTGTAGACAATGACCGCATGGATATTCTTGCAACACTGATTAGAGTAACTTTAATCGAGACTGAATTGAACTTATCTGAGGCTATTCTTGCTCTTAGGATGTGGGAGCATTTAGCAAGAACTCAGTTAGCAGCAGCAACCTCACCGGGGCAATTATTTTCACCTCTTGTCATGCCAGAGGAGTGGTAGTCAACTTTGTAATAATCGAATGTTTAGGTGTCGTCATGGGCAATAATTTGGGAGTCGCATTTTCACTGGTCGCCGTTATGGTTTTCTCAGGTTTATCCGGTTGTATCGGGGAAGATTTGGACTTTGGCCAGTCGAAT
>CEWG01205864.1_pt1 | contig 14359 bp, 10 predicted proteins | sample 361411 | NCBI WGS metagenome assembly CEWG01 (sample SAMEA2622173, study PRJEB7988) | marine metagenome | biome: marine biome (ENVO:00000447); feature: surface water layer (ENVO:00002042); material: "saline water (ENVO:00002010), including plankton (ENVO:xxxxxxxx)" | depth 5 m | reverse complement strand
CAGGAATTCTAAGATACCCAGATCCAAAAACAACAGCATTTGGTGGAGTAGCTACTGGCAACATGAATGCACATGAAGCAGCTACTGTAGCAGAAACCATTAAAATAAATGGGTGAACATCAATTGTCATAGCCATAGGATATAAAACTGGTAATAACATTGCAGTAGTTGCTAAATTAGAAGTTATTTCAGTTAAAAAATTAACAGATGCAATTAAAATAAATACTAATAAGATTAGAGAAACACCATCTAACAATGTCATTTGAGTTCCAATCCACAATGCTAATCCACTATCTTTAAAACCAGCAGCAAGGGCCATTCCACCTCCAAATAATAATAAGATACCCCATGGAAGTTTGACTGCTTCATCCCAATTTAATAGCCTTCTTTTCCTATTCTTGGTAGGTAAGAGAAAAATAATAACTGCACTAATCATTGCTATTATTGTGTCATCAATAACTGGAACTATAATTTTTAATAAATTATCTCTTGTAACCCAAGCAAATGCCGTTAAAGCAAAAACTATTGCTACTAATTTCTCCTCATATGAAATTCTCCCTAGCTTATTTAACTGTTTTAATATTTCTGCTCTGCCTCCAGGAAAAGCTTTCTGTTTAAAACTAAATGCAAAACTTGTTAAATACTTCCAACATAAAAATAATAGTATTATTGAAATAGGAAGACCGAACTTAAACCATTGAGCAAAAGTTATTTCATATCCAAATGACTCTTGTACTACTCCTGCTAATACTAAATTTGGTGGTGTACCAATTAAAGTCGCAACACCACCAATTGAGGCACTGTATGCAATTCCTAACATCAAAGCCTTACCAAATATCTCATTTTCATTTTTATCAGTTTCTGGGTTATCTTTTAACTGGGAGACAATTGCCAAAGCAATAGGTAGCATCATAACAGCAGTTGCAGTATTAGAAATCCACATAGACATAAATGCTGTTGCTATCATAAAGCCAAGAATAATATTAACTACACTAGTTCCAATAATATTAATTATGTTAAGAGCTATTCTTTTATGTAAATTCCATTTCTGTATTGCTATTGCAATTATAAATCCACCAACGTATAAGAAAACATATTTGTGTCCAAAAGAGGCAGTAGTTTCAGATAATTCTAGCCCACCAGTAAGAGGGAATAATACAATAGGTATAAGAGCTGTAACAGCAATAGGAATTGCTTCAGTTATCCACCAAATTGCTATCCAAATTGTCGATGCTAACACAGCATTAGCCTGGGAGTTCAGGCCTTCAGGATGAAAATATAACAATACTAAAATGAATGCTAAAGGACCTGAAATTAAGCCAATATTTTTTGAATTTAACTTCATATATAGCTCTAAAAATAATCTATTTTAATTTAATTAATTGATAAAAATTAAATTATAGTTATAAATAAATATTGTAATAATTTTTGTAGAATAAAGTTGATTTTTATATTGCTTGTTAAATGATGACTAGATACACCTATACTTTATTAATTTATTTTGCTTTTAATCCTATTTGTATTGCACAAAATAGTTTAGATCTTTCAAAACTTAAAGATTTTGAAACCTATCTACAGGAAGAGATTAAAGACAATAAAGCAGCTGGAATTGAAGCTTTAATTTATCATAAGGGAGGAATTGTTTGGCATGAAGCTTTAGGATTTAGTAGTCTACAAGATAAACAGCCACTTGAGAAAAATAGTATTTATTACATTCAATCAATGACTAAACCTATTATGAGTGTAGCAATTATGCAGTTGATAGAAAAAGGTAAGTTAAGGTTAGATGATAATGCCTCAGAATATTATCCTCCTTTAAAAAAGCTTAAAGTAATAAAAGATATAGATACAGGAATTTATGGACCAACAGTTGATTTAAAGCATCCTATAACCATTAAACAACTTCTTACGCATACTGCCGGTCTCTCACATGGGCTAGAAGAAAATATCTTTGACCAACAACTTTTTAAGTTAATGTATAATGATCTATTCGATCCTGCTGAATATGATATACTAGAAGAAAGGGTCGAGAAACTTATGCAAGTTCCATTAATTGGACAGCCTGGAGAAAAGTGGTACTATAGTGCTGCACCAGATATTTTGGCTTTGATTTTACAAAAAATAACTGGTCAACCAATTAATAGATATCTAAGAGAGAATATCTTTGATCCATTATTAATGTTAGATACGAGTTATAATGTTGCCAAAAATCAACAAAAAAGAATAATGCAGGTACACTATAACATAGAAGATGGAAGTATGGTAAATAGCCATGTACAAGTTCCTCCATCTGGAAATACAGTTTATGGCGGAACCCACGGATTGTTTTCATCTACTAAGGATTTTCTTAAATTCTGTAAAATGATTTTAAATCAAGGAACTCTAAACAACCAAATAATTTTATCAAAAAATACAGTAGAGATGATGACAAAAAATCATGTTGGTGAACTAATTAGTCCTAGTAGAGGGTTTGGGCTAGGCTTTGGAGTCTTGTTCGATACAATGAAGGATCCTAGTCCAGCTAATAATGGTCAAATTTATTGGGGAGGATACTTTAAAACACATTTTTTTATTGATCCTAAAGAAGAACTTATCGGAATAATAATGACACAAAAAGTTCCTAGTAACGATGAGTATATTATTGCCTTAACTAAAGCAGTATATGAAGCTTTAAATTAAAAAAACCCCGAAAGTAAATACTATCAGGGTTCTTAAGCGGAGAAAGAGGGATTCGAACCCCCGGAGGTGTGACCCTCAACAGTTTTCAAGACTGCCGCATTCGACCACTCTGCCATTTCTCCTTCGAAGTTGCAAATATACATGATTTTAAGAATAAAAAAATAATTAAAACTTAACCTAAATAAAAAAGAATTATCTTGTATTAGCGTCATGCTTTTAGATATAAATTCAATTTTAATTTTAGTAGGAATAGGTCTTTTTGCAGGAGTAGTAAATACACTTGCTGGGGGTGGATCTTTGGTTACTCTACCGGTTTTAATACTTTTTTTAGGTCTAGATGAAGCAACTGCTAATGGTACAAACAGACTAATGGTTATAACAGCAGCCCTAGTTGCCAGTTATGGTTATAGAAGTAAAGGAATTGTTACCCACCCTTGGGGATTATATTTTGGAATTATAGCAACATTTGGAGCCATAATTGGAGCAAAAATAGCAATTGATATTGATGGTAATACCTTTAAGAGATTCCTTGCTATCATTATGATAACAGTTGGATTGATAATTGTATTCAGATCTAAATCAATAGCTTCTTTAGAACTTCCAGAGAGGCTATCAGGTAAATACCTTTTAGGAGGATTAGTAGGATTCTTTTTTATCGGAGTTTATGGGGGATTTTTGCAAGCTGGTGTTGGAATTGTTATAATGCTTCTTCTCACTCAAGTAAATAGGATGAATTTATTAAGAACAAATTCTGTAAAAGCTTTCTCAGTATTTATATATTCAATAGCTGCTGTTTTAATTTTTGCTCTGGATGGAAAAATTATTTGGATGGTTGGTTTCTGGATGGTCTTAGGATCTGTTGTTGGTGCTTGGCTTTCAAGTAGGTGGTCAGTAAAAAAAGGTGACAAGGTGATAAGAGTGACACTTTTAATCATGGTATCATATATGGCAGTTAAACTTTGGATTGATACATTTAATACTTAGTATAATCATCAATACTTAACCCATAACCTGATAGTCCAATTCTGGCTTCTTGTCTTGTGTTGGTAAGTAAATTAATTTTGGAAATTCCAATATCATGTAGTATTTGAGCTCCTATACCAAAATCTCTAAAATCAACTTTAGGTTTATTTGCAGGTTCTATCAAAGAAATTAATCTATCAATAATATTTTTTGGAGATTGATTTTGATTAATAAATATTACAGCTCCTTTTCCTTCCTTATTTATCTTTTCAAAAATTTCGTCATATTTAATCTCATTTGTTCCTTTTAAGATTTTAGTAATATCATTGTCATTCATAGATGAATTAACTCTTGTCAGAACTGTTTCATCTGACTTCCATCTGCCATGAGTAAGAGCGATATGGACCTGTTCATTATTTGTCTGCTTAAATGCTCTTAACCTATACTTCCCAAAACTGGTTTCAATATCTTTATCAAAAATTTTATCAATTAGACTATCATTCTTCATCCTATATGCTACTAAATCCTCAATTGAAACAATCTTAAGTTCAAATTTTTTAGCGGATTCATATAGTTGAGGAAGTCTTGACATTGTTCCATCATCATTCATTATTTCTACAATCACTCCTGCTGATTTGAAACCTGCTAGCCTAGCAAAATCAATCGCAGCCTCAGTGTGACCTGTTCTTCTTAATACACCACCATTTTTGGCAATCAAAGGAAATACGTGACCAGGTCTTTGAAGATCATCTGGTTTAGTTTCAGTTTCAACAAGTGCCTTAACAGTCTTAGCTCTATCTGATGCAGATATTCCAGAAGTAACACCATTTCCTTTTAAATCAACTGAAACAGTAAAGGCTGTTTCTAGAGGGTCAGTATTATTTGGAACCATTTTTTCAAGATTTAGATTTGCACATAAGTTTTCTGACATTGGCACACAGATTAGGCCTCTGCCATGTTTTGCCATAAAATTGATCTTGTCAGAATTTATAGTTTCAGCAGCAGTTATAAAATCACCCTCGTTTTCTCTATTCTCGTCATCCACAACTATAATAATCTCTCCTCTTCTTATAGATTCTATGGCATCCTCTATCTTATCTAATCTAATTTTACTCATTTTTTTCTATAGTATTGAATTGTTGAAATTATTCTATCAACTAAATTGAAATTGAATTCCCTGTCCATTGAAACAATTTTTGTTAGGTAAATAGCAAAAGGCGCAATTACAATTGTTGATATCCAGCTTCCTAAAAAAGGACTTAATGAATTATCCTCAGCAGCATTCTTTCCAAAAACACCTATATAGTGATATGTTAAAAAAATAACTATTGATAAAACTAAAGGTAATCCAAGTCCTCCTTTTCTAATAATAGCTCCAAGTGATGCTCCAATTAAAAACAGAAATATGCAAGCAAATACAAGGCTATATCTTTCATTTATTGTAAGCTCATGTATATTAATTAACTTTTGTTGAAGAAAGAAGGTCCTCTTCTTATTATTCAATTGCCTTAAATATATATCAGCTTCATTATCTGCTCTAGAAAGTATACTGTTTAGTTCATATGTTTGAGGATCGTCCAGAAGATTAAGGAATGAGGTGTTATCATCAATTTCAAGTTCATTTACCTGCTCAGGTTTTAAATTAGGAAGTTTTCTTAATGTATGTCCATTTAAAAAGCTTTCACTAAATGTAAGTTTATCTTCTTCAAATTGTTGATAAAGTGTATCTGAGCTTTTTCTTAATTGATCTACCTTCTGCATTTTGTATGTTGACTTGTAGTTCTCCTCATCTAAATCAATATTATTAAAGTCTGAAATATCAATATTTAGAATATATTCATCAAAAGAAGCTCTACTATGAGGATATTTCTGTTTCTCAGAGGCAGAATTACCAATGAGGTCCTCGTACCTGTTCCCATTTTTTAAAACTAACTGAAGGAAGTTATCATTATTGTTCCTGACTTCACCTGATTCTGCTTTGATAACTAGTCTATTTACTTCATCATCTGATATGGAATGAAGTATGATATCTTCCAAATATTGCTCATTATCACCATATTTTCTTGAAACTTTAATATTTAAATTACCAATATCATTAAATATTCCCTCTCGTATACTCAGAGTTGGTTTCAACTTAGCTAAATTTTTCCTTAGGTTATATGATTTTACCTCACCAAAAGTAGCAACATGATTAGAAAAATAAAATGATCCAATTCCAAGAAATACATGGAAGACAAATAACGTGATCATGCTTCTTATAATCGAAATTCCATTTGATTTCATTGCAATAAATTCATAATTTTCAGACAAAGTTCCATAAGTTATCAATGAAGCTAATAATATTGATAAAGGAAGAACTAACGGGACAAGTTTAGGGGAAAAATAAATAAAGAATTTACCAATAGTCAATATATCAAGACCCTTTCCAGCTAATTCATCGATATACAACCAAAATGTTTGAATGATGAAGATCAAAAAACATATTGCGAAAACACCAAGAAACCTCGTGAGGTAAAACTTTAATATGTATCTGTCTAGAATCTTCAATCTTTAACTAATATGTAATTATTAAATTTCTCTTTATCAAATTTAAATAAAGAAGCTGGAAGAGATAAATTGAAATTATAACTTAATGTTAAAAAACTACTTAAAGTTGAATTATCTCTGTCCAATAAATCAATTTGTTTAATTGACAGTAGATCTGAGTCGATAATCATCTTGTAAACGATATCATCTTGAATCTTGTTTGTTGCTATCATTTTGAATAGTCCATCTTTGTTATTTTCTATTATAATATCAAAATCATCTTTAAAGAAATTGAAAAGTTGTCTAGGAGTAAAATTGAAAAAAGTATTTGATCCAGAGGTTACCAATATCTCTTGATTTTCATGAATAATTGTGTAAAGTTTAGAGCCATCATAAATTTGGTCAATTATGTCGGTATCAATAAAATAGCTTTCACCTTTGATATACAAATCTCCATTTATAGGGAATAAATCACCTTCAGTTTCAGAGTCAATTACGAATCTGTAAAATGCATTATCAATTTTTATAGCATTATCCATTACGCTTTCCAATATTTCAATACCAGAATATTGTCCATTTAGATTTGATGCGCAAATGAAACAAACCATAAAATATCTTCTTAAATTAACCCTTGATTTCACCTAGTAAACTTTCTAAAGAACTCAAATCCGAAATTAAAACCTGACGTGGTTTACTTCCCTCAAATGGTCCTACTATTCCTGCATCTTCCATTTGATCAATTAATCTTCCAGCTCTATTATAGCCAAGCTTTAATTTTCTTTGGAGTAATGATGCAGACCCTTGCTGATTTGTAACAATTACTCTTGCAGCTTCATCAAACATTGAATCTCTATCCTCAAGAGATATATTAGAAGCTTCATTACCATCGTCTTTTGAAAATTCAGGTAAAATATATGCTGAAGAATAGCCTGTTTGAGAACCAATGTATTCTGATAGTTTCTCTACTTCTGATGTATCAACGAAACCACATTGAATCCTGGTCAATTCATTTGATTGTGAATAAAGTAAATCACCTCTACCAATTAATTGCTCAGCTCCCCCGGTGTCTAGAATTGTCCTTGAATCAATCTTGGAAGTAACTCTAAATGCTATCCTTGCAGGAAAATTTGCTTTAATTAATCCTGTAATTACATTAACGGATGGTCTTTGAGTAGCAATAACTAAGTGAATCCCAACTGCTCTTGATAGTTGTGCAAGTCTTGCAAGTGGTGTTTCAACCTCTTTTCCTGCTGTCATAATTAAGTCAGCAAATTCATCTATAACTAAAACTATATAAGGCAAAAAACTATGACCATTTTCAGGATTCAGTTTTCTTGAAATAAACTTCTCATTATACTCTTTAATATTTCTAGTCATTGCATCTTTAAGTAATTCATACCTCATATCCATCTCTTTACAAAGAGAATTAAGAGTATTAATTACTTTATCATTATCAATAATTATAGCGTCTTCAGACTCGGGTAGTTTTGCTAAATAGTGTCTCTCAATTTTGTTAAAAATTGATAGTTCAATTTTTTTTGGGTCAACCAAAACAAACTTTACTTCTGCAGGATGTTTTTTATAAAGGATTGAAGTTAAAATTGCATTAATACCAACAGATTTACCCTGTCCAGTTGCACCTGCCATAAGTAAGTGTGGCATTTTTGTTAAATCAGCTATAAAAGTCTCATTACTAATAGTCTTACCAAGAGTAATTGGAAGCTCCATATCTGACTCAATGAATTTTTTTGAGGATAGCAAAGACTTCATTGACACAATGGATTTCTTTTTATTTGGGACTTCAATACCAATAGTTCCTTTTCCAGGAATCGGCGCAATTATTCTTATCCCAAGTGCTGAAAGAGATAATGCTATATCATCTTCAAGGTTTTTTATCTTTGATATACGTACCCCTGCATCAGGAATTATCTCATAAAGAGTTACTGTAGGGCCTATTGTTGCTTTAATTTGTTTAATCCCAATATTATAGTTTTTTAGTGTGTCAACAATCCTATTCTTATTTGACTCTAGCTCCTCTTGATCTATTTTAATTAATCCATCTCCATAATCTTTAAGAAGATCAATATCTGGATTTTTAAAACTCCTGAGTTCAAGAGTTGGATCGAATTTTTTAGAATTGACATGAGTAAAATTGACATTTTTTGTCAAAACCTCTTCTTCATTAATTTCCTCAACTTCAATTGAAATATTGTCAGAATCAATATTATTATTATCATTATTTAGTTCAGTCTCATTTATTATTAGATCATCATCATTTGGTTTATTTTCACCTGTATTATCTTCTTCAAGGTCTATTTCTGAGTTAATATCTTCATGCTCCTTAGGTTTGAACATATTATTAATTAAATTAAGTGTGCCAGATGGAGTTACATTAAATAATATAGCACTGGAGGTTATAAACGAAAATATTATTATAAGTAATATTCCTGTATTACCTATGTAGGATTCCAAAAATAAATTAACCTCAAATCCAACAAGTCCTGATTGTACCGGAAAATAACTCCTTAAATAACCGCTTAAAATGGTTGTCCAGATTAATAGCAGTAAAAGCCAATTAATCTTTCCAAAAAGATCAAATATTCTTTTATTAAATAAAACATAGTAAGATGAAACAAATAAAATCAAAGGAATAACAAAACTGGAAAATCCAAAAAGTTTATATATGAACAGGTGACTAATATATGCACCAGTCTTACCAAGAATATTCTCTACTTCAACATCTCTGTCAAAAATCATATCAACATTACTTTGATCTACTTTCCAATTAAAAATGTAGGAGATAAATGAGGTAAATAATACTAGAGATGAAAATAATAGGATATATCCAAATACAACTTTAAACTTACTCTTATTAGCTTTTATCTTGCTATTCATACAAGTTCTGTATTTAACAAAAATACAAATATGAGATTAGATAATTAGTTTTTGCTTACTAAAGTCCTGATTTTTATTCGAAATGCTGCAAATAATAATGTCATAAACGGACTTATCCAATTAAATACTGCATATATAAAATATTCACCAACACTAACACCTAGAACAGATGAGTGATATGCGCCACATGAATTCCAGGGTATTAAAGCTGAAGTAACAGTAGCTGAATCCTCAAGTGTTCTGCTAAGATTTTCAGGTGCTAACTTTTTATCCTCATAAGCTTTTTCAAACATTTTACCAGAAACAACAATAGATAGATATTGGTCAGAAGCAGTTAAATTTAAAGCAAGGCATGATGCAACAGTACTAGCAAATAATTTAAAAATATTATTAGCCCAACTTAATAATGCTTTACTTATTGATTTAATAGCTCCAATTGCATCCATTGAACCTCCAAAAATCATTGTCCCTAATACTAAGAAGATAGTATTTAACATCCCAATCATTCCACCAGTAGAGAAAAGTTCATTTAAAATTTCACTTTCAGTAGTTATTGATACGTCACTTGTAATAGTATCTATTACAACTTTGTAAGAAGCTATTATAGAGTTACTTGAAGAACCTGAAAGCTCGTTTATTATTTGAGGTTGAAAAAAAATAGAGAATAGTGCACCTAAAAGAGTTCCAATAGTAAGCGCTCTAATAGGAGGGGTTCTTTTTATGATCATTATTAGCACAATTATTGGAACAATAAACAATACTAATGAAATATTAAATGTATTTTCAATGGTATCTATTAAAAATGAATTATCAGTTACTCCATTAGATGTTTGATTAATACTAAGTACAATAAAGACAATTAAAGTAATTGTAATACTTGGGATTGTTGTATGAGTTAAATATTTAATATGTCTGAAGAGATCTACTTTAGAGACAGCAGCAGCTAGATTTGTAGTATCACTAAGGGGAGACAATTTATCTCCAAAATATGCACCAGCAATTACAGCTCCACCTACCATTCCAGCGGGAATCCCTAATGCTTTTCCTATACCTACTAGGGCAATACCAACTGTCGCAGAAGTTGTCCAGCTACTTCCAGTTGCAACCGAGATAATAGAACATATAATTATACATGCCGGTAAAAAGATATTTGGATCAAGTATTTTTAGCCCATAGTATACCATCGATGGAATGATCCCACTTATCATCCATGTACCTGCTAGAGCTCCTACCCACAATAATATTATTAGTGCTGGAGTAACTGATTTAATACTATTTGAAATGCTATTAATTACATCTTTATATGAAACATTATATTGATGGCCAATCATTGCTGCAAAAGCACCACTTAATATGAGAATAAATTGACTTGAGCCAGCTAGTGGATCTGCATCATAAATAAATACGTTAGCATACAGGTTAAATGACAAAAGGGCTACCAAAAAGATTAAAGGTAAAATTGCAATACGAAGTGGTAAATTCTTTCTTTTAGTGTCTTCCAATGTAGATAATAATATACAAGTTCAGAAAAATTTTTTTAACGCAAAATATTATTAGGCAGTTATTTGGTTAAACTTTAATTATTTTTGCTGAGTGGAACATAAAATTGAAGAAATTTTTAGAGAAAAGGTAAAAGCATTTGAGAAATGTAATTTTTTAATTGGTGTAAGCGGAGGTGTTGACAGTATGGTCCTAGCCAATCTTTTCTTAAGAGATAACTTAAACTTTTCAATTGCACATTGTAACTTTAAATTAAGAACAAAAGAAAGTGATTTGGACCTTAATTTTGTTAATCAATGGGGTTTAAAGAATAAAATTAACTGCTACAGCAATGAATTTGATACCATTGAATATTGTAAAAAAAATAAAATAGGAATTCAAGAGGGTGCAAGAAAGTTAAGGTATGATTGGTTTAATGATCTTCTAGCTAAATTTAATTTTGATTATTTAGTTACAGCTCACCATCTGGATGACCAAATCGAGACTTACCTTATAAACTCTTCTAGAGGATCAGGAATTAATGGATTATTAGGCATTGTACCAAGTTCAAAAAAAATATTTAGGCCACTTCTAGACATCTTAAAAATTGATATTTTAGATTATGCCCAACAAAATTCAATTGAATTTAGAGAGGACTCTTCTAATAATAGTAATGATTATTATAGAAATATGATCAGAAACTCTGTATTGCCGAAGCTAAAGGAATTTGATGATAATGTTATGTTAAAATTTAAAACAACAATCAATAACCTTCAATCTACTAAGATATTTGTAGACGAAATAATGAAAAATACAAAAAGTGAACTTTTTAAAAATTATGCTGATTCAATTAAAATTAATATCGAAGAGCTTAAGGCAAAGAAGCCATTGGAATTTTATGTCCATAATCTTTTCTATGAATATGGTTTTAATTATAAAGAAATTATCAAATTATTTAAATCAGATTCAGGAAAACTCATTTTTTCTAGTACTCATACTATGACAAAATTAAAAGGCGATTTAATAATTAAAAAAAATGATTAGAAACATATTATTTAGTCTCATCTCAATTCTTTGTTTAAATGCTCAGGATATTGAACCGGTAGAGTGGAATTACGATGTAGTTAAAATAAATGATACTGAGTATAATATTTCATTCAATGCTTCAATATTGGACGGCTGGAAACTATATTCTCAGTTTTCTCCTGTAGATGGAGCTCTCCCAACCGCATTTAGATTCTTAGAAAGTGTTTCAGGCTTTGAAGCAGATAATTTATTTAATGAGGATGACTATACAGTAGGCTTTGATAATGTTTTTAAAATGGATCTATATTATTATGAAAATGAGGCTAATTTCAATCAAAATATAAAGCTGCTAGATAAAGATTTAAACTTAATTAAAGTTGAAATAGATTATTCATCATGTGATGATGAATTGTGTATTTTTAGAAATGAAACATTTAATTTAATACTTGATGATAGTAAAGCTGTTACTGAATCTGAAAATGTAACACTTGAGGATGTAAAAAAGTATAACTCACTTGAACTCGACTTAGACAAATCCAATTATGATTCTGCTAATTTTATTGAAAAATCAAACTATTTTGAAATATTTATTTTTGGTTTAATTGCTGGATTTTTAGCATTATTGACACCTTGTGTATTCCCTATGATACCTTTGACGGTATCATATTTTATTGATGAATCTAAGCTAAAGTATAGCGGAGCTATCTCAGCCTTACTATATGGTGGATTTATAATTATGATTTATGTATTATTGAGTATTCCATTTCATGTTTTTGATAGCTTAAATCCCAATATATTAAATACAATATCTACTAATGTATATGTAAATATTACATTTTTTATCGTGTTCATTTTGTTTGCAATTTCTTTTTTTGGGTATTTTGATATAGTTGTTCCGAATAGTATAATATCTGACTCCGACAAGAAATCAGAAAAGGGTGGAATTATTGGTATTTTCTTCATGTCACTTACACTTGCTCTTGTTTCATTCTCATGTACAGGTCCAATTTTAGGATCTTTGCTTGCCGGTTCTCTCTCATCAGCTCAATCTGGTGCAACACAACTCACCTATGGAATGTTTGGGTTTGGAGCTGCGCTAGCTCTTCCTTTTACTTTATTAGCCTTTTATCCAAAATATTTATCTCTAATACCAAAATCAGGTGCTTGGTTAAATAAATTAAAGGTTTGTCTTGGTTTTATTGAACTTGCTCTAGCTTTTAAATTTCTTTCCAATGCGGATTTAGTTGAAGGTTGGGGTATCCTAAAGCGAGAAACCTTTATAATTATATGGGTTATAATTTTTCTATCTATGTCAATGTACTTATTTGGCTCAAATTTTAGCAAACTTAAATTCAAATATAAAAATATCTCAGGGTGGATATTTCTAATGTTCTCAATCTTTTTATTAAGTGGTTTGTTTGATAGTAAAAATGTAAGAATTCTTAGTGGTATTCTTCCACCTGAGTTTTATTCCATCGAAGATAAACAAAATGAGTGTCCCCTGGGCCTTAACTGTTTTAAAAATTTCAATGAAGGAGAAAAATATGCTGTTGAAAATGATAAAATTATGCTATTGGACTTTACAGGTTGGGCTTGCGCAAATTGTAGACGAATGGAAGAGAATGTATGGTCAAAACCAAACATATATGAATTGTTAGATAACAATTATGTTATAATATCTCTGTATGTAGATGATAGAACTGAGCTTTTAGACATCGAAAAATTTAAATACATAAATAAATCTGGAAGAATCCAATATATAAACAATGTCGGAAGAAGATGGTCTCTCTTTCAGCAAATAAATTTCAATAACGCTTCTCAACCCTATTACGTAGCAATGCTTCCTTCTGGCAAAATTTTATCAGAACCTATTCAGTTTACTTCAGATAAAAAGTTTCAAAATTGGCTTGAGAAATCTATTGAGCAATCTAGATTATAGCAATAGACTTACCTCTTAAAATATACCTTCTCAAAAGGAATCCTGAATCGTTCACCATAAATACCCTCCTCAAGTCTTATGCCACATCCAATTACCATATTAATTTCAGATTTATAGTGAAGGTTTAAGACTCTTTTTACCTTAACAGAATCAAACCCCTCCATTGGACATGTGTCATAATCAAATCCTGCCATACTTATCATAAAATTCTGAGAGGCTAAGGCAGCACTTTTATGGGCAATAATTCTTGAATCAGATCTATTAAGCTGTCTATACATGACTCTAAAAAAACCAACTATGTAAGCAAATAGGTATTTAAATAGACTAAGAATACCAAAAAAATCTTTATAAACAAACGGAATAACTTTTTTATAATATTTCTTCGTTAATTTAAACTGTCTATCAGATAAAGAGTCTCTTTTTGACTTGAAAAAATTTAAGTTATCGTCTGCTCTATTTCTCCATAGATCTTTTCTCACAACAGTTACAACAATTTGTTTTGCAGTTTTTGCTGCAGGTTGATCAAAACAACATTTTGAAATTTTACTTAATAAATTTTTATTAGTTATGTGATAAAATTCCCATAGTTGCAAGTTAGAGCTAGTAGGTGCTAGAGTAGCATTTTTTATACACTTAATTACAATATCATTATCAAGATCTTTTTTTGAATCAAATTTTCTAACTGATCTCCTATATTCAATTGCGTCACTGACAGTTTTTTCCATCTTATATCTTATCAAGAATTTTCCTTATAAAGTTGAAAGATTTTGGATAAGGACCGTATCTAAAAGGCATGTCTATCATACTTCTCTTTCTTAATACTGGCTTGAGATGAGAAAAAGTATCAAAGCT
>CEWG01225229.1_pt1 | contig 14366 bp, 15 predicted proteins | sample 361411 | NCBI WGS metagenome assembly CEWG01 (sample SAMEA2622173, study PRJEB7988) | marine metagenome | biome: marine biome (ENVO:00000447); feature: surface water layer (ENVO:00002042); material: "saline water (ENVO:00002010), including plankton (ENVO:xxxxxxxx)" | depth 5 m | reverse complement strand
TAATAATTTTTTTTAGCTGTCAAAGTCCAAATAAATCAGGCAACTACCTCGATTATTCTGAAAGGAATGACAAACTTTCTGGGGGCGTAAAAATTGTGCCTATTGATACACCTGTAGGTAAGTTTAATGTTTGGACAAAAAGAATTGGAAATAACCCCTCAAAAAAAGTTCTTCTTCTTCATGGTGGTCCAGGTTTTGATCACCAATATTTTCAAGCGTTTGAGTCATTTTTTCCAAAAGAGTCTATTGAATTTTATTATTATGATCAATTAGGTTCAGAGTTTAGTGATAAACCAAAAGATGAATCACTTTGGACCATTGATAGATTCGTTGATGAGGTAGAACAAGTAAGACAAGCACTTAAATTAAGTAGCGAAAACTTTATAATTCTTGGCCATTCATGGGGGGGCATTTTAGGTATTGAATATGCTCTTAAATATCAAGTGAATCTAAAAGCGCTTATAATATCAAATATGGTTCCATCAATACCTGACTATATTGACTATGCAAATAATGTGCTCGCGCCTAAACTAGATCCTGATGTTTTAAAAAAAATCAGAGAATATGAGGCAGTTGAAGATTACACTAATCCAGAATATTTAGAGTTAATTGAAAAACATTATTATACAAAACATTCTTTAAGATTACCACTAGATGAGTGGCCAGATCCAGTTACAAGAAGTTTAAGTAAATCAAACTTTGACATATATTTACGGATGCAGGGGCCAAGTGAATTTGGTGTGGTGGGTGATGCAATTCTTAAGGATTGGGATAGAAAAAATGATTTAAAACAATTAAAAATACCTATCCTTACCATTGGAGGAGAGCATGATACTATGGATCCAAAACAAATGGAATGGATGAGTAAAGAGGTTCAAAATGGATCTTATCTTCACTGTCCAAATGGAAGCCATTGGAGCATGTATGATGATCAAGAAAATTATTTTAATGGTGTTACAGGTTTTATTAATGCTTTGCCTTAAAATAAAAAATTAGTTTTTTAAATCCCATAATATTATCTCTCCTGGATTTTTATTAAGCATCAATAGCCCGATGCGAACAAAACCACATTTTTTGTGTATAGCAATAGACCTTTTGTTTTTTAAATCAACTGCCGTTATGCAATACTTATGACTTATATATGTTGTTCTAAATAGTGAATATATTTTTTCAACATAGCCCATTCCTCTGAACTCTTTATCTAAACAAAGCTGTCCCACCACAATATAATTTTCATCTGCCAAATTAATACCTCTAAATTTTTGGTTATCAAACTCATTTATCAGATGATTTAACAAATTATTATGCTTTCCCATTTTTTTTGAAACAGCAAGTGCATAGCCTATTACCTTATCCTTTTTTAATATTATAGCAGGAGAATCTTTATTAATTTTTTTTAAAAAAGATAATGAATATTCAGCCGTAAGAAAACCCTCAGTTTTTTTTTCGTCAGCAGAAAGATTTCCTCTTAAATTAATTCTCTGTAGGTTTTTTATCTCGATTAATTCAGACTCTGATGAAGCTAGTTTTATTTTTATAGGATTCATAAATTGAAGGAGACTCAAATCTCTTTTTTCCAAAATGCTATACCACCAGCTTGCTTTCCAACCTCAACCTTATCAATAAGCAAAAGTTTATTGAGATCAATAACATCAACAATTCCAGGCTCACCACCTTTTCCTTCAACTGAAACAAAGGCATATTTACTATCACTTGAAATCGCAATACCGTGAGGTACTGACGTTGAATTTTTTATTAATTTGATTAGGTCACCTGTCTTAAGATCCCAAATAGCAGTTTTACCATTTCCCTTTAGAGTTGCCACCATAATGTTGCCATTTGGTGAAATCTCGACATTGTATGGTTTTTTTTCGATCTTAATTCTTTTGGTTATTTCCCATTTATTCAAGTTTATTTCAATAATCTCATTCGAACCATTTCCAGCAACATAAGCTAAAGATTTTTTTGGATGTGGTATGACCCAGGTTGGCTTAACCGATGAATGTTTCATTTTATGATCATTCATATTCATTTTACTTTGATCTATTGATAAATGATTATCAAGATCAAGCTTTCTTGAAACACTTAGGTTTAAAGCATCTATTTCAAATAGTTCTCCTGACATCATTGCAACTGAATATTGTTTAAGGCCATCATTTGAAATTCTTGAGCCATGAGGCATGATGCCTGTTTTAATTTTTGTTATTTCTGTCATTGTCTCTGCATCAATTACTGAAACAGAAGAGGGTTTCATATCTCCATGAAGATTAAAGTTTACACAGTAAATAAAACCTGTGATTTTAGATACTTGCATAGAGGCTGGGAAAAGGCCGAGAGTAGTTTGATCTATGGCTATGTTATCTTTAGTAGAGTATTTAATTATTTTACCATATGGATTCCCATGAGCCAATGTTAAATACCAGAACTTACCGTTTGGATCAATTGTAATACCATGTGGTCCCTCTATTTCAGTTGGATAAAAACCAACATCGATTCTTTTTTCCTCGATAATCTTGTTCCCGTCAAATCTCAAAAGTGATACAGTATCATCCGATTCAGATGCTACATATAAGTAATAGTTTTGGGCATTTGCAATACTGTGAACCAAAAAAAATGAAAGGACTTTTAAAATTTTAAAATTTTTATGAAATCTAGAAATTAAATACTTATAAGAGTCATTCATATAGGGATGTAAAATTATTTTATTCAATGTATTGATTAGCTTTGCTATTGTCAGGTTTATTAGCAGAAACTTTTGCAGCACCTAATCCAGAATTAAAATCTGAATAAAAAATATGTCCTTTATAAAGCTGTGCACCCCAAACCATTGTATCATTAGGGATATAACCATTAGGGTTTCCAGTCAAAATATAACCTATTTCTCTACCTTGTTTATATAAGTCTCCAAGAAGATCTCCACTAAGGTCAACAACTCTTAACCCCCCAGTGTACATCGCAACATAAAGTATATCATCTTCAATCCAGAAATTATGAGAGCCATGAGTCGGGAGTTCGTATTTTGCAACTTCAACTGGGTTTTTTGTATCTGTAAAATCAACAAAGTGAAGAAATCCAGCCGTTTCATTCGTGCCATTTGGATTTACTCCTTTTGGAAAAATTTCGTCTCCAAGAACAGTATAAAACTTTCCTGTTGATTTACTTTTATAAGGGAATGTGGCATGATGAGCTCCACTATCATATGAATAATCACCAAATGGTACTGGATTTGATGGAGATCCCCCTGCTATTCCGTTGCCAACATCAACAAGGTATACCCCGTCTCTCCAATTTGACGAATAAGCTATTCCATTTTCAATCCACACATCGTGAATTGACTGACCTTCCTTACCAACTTCAAACATTCCAACTTGTTTTGGATTTGAAGTGTCATCTATATTAATTATATAATATTTTTCACCATTACTTAGTGCATAAACATGATTATTATCGATAAACACGTTATGCACTCCTCCAGTTAAATTTTTGGTATACTCAGAAATAATTTTTACATCTTTAGGGTTTGTTACATCAATCATAATAATGCCATTTTTTCTGTTTGATGCTCCTTCCCTACTAATCACGCAAATTTTTCCATCTTGGGAAACTTTTACATCATTAACTGTTCTGGCATCGACCTGAACACTATCAATTTTTTTTATTTTGGACGGATTAGTTACATCCCAAAAATAAGCTTTCCCGTCTGCACCCCAAGTTCCAGTCACAGCATAATCTCTACCATCTACACCTTCAAAAACCCAAAAATCAGAGGTATGTTTATCATTTACAAGTCCATTTCCAATATTATTTATTTCACGATTCACATTTCTAGGGAAAACATTCACAACTTTTGATGAAGTAATATTCCCAATTTTTGCTGAAATAATATATTTACCTGCAACATCCCCAACAAATCTTCCATCCTCTAAAATTAAACCAGAGGCAGAACTACTTTTATCAAAAGATTTTCCTGTGAACGAATATTCAACAGGCATGTTCTTAATTTCATTACCCTTTTTGTCAATAGCTTTTACTTTAAAGTTAACAACATCTCCAGTTTTCACATTTGAACTATCAGAAATTAAATTTAATTTTGATATAGGATTTTTTTGGATTTTTATATCAATTTTTTCAGAAATTCCGTCAAAATTTGCAGTAATAGTTGAATTGCCTTCTTCAACAGCTAAAATATTATTAGACAAATCAATTTTTACTCTATCATTACTTGATTTTAAATCAACCTCTACATTTGAGAAGTATCTAAGCGCTTTGTCATAATTCCAATAGTCAACAATTCTCTTATTATCAAGTTCATCTGTTATTTCATAAATTAATTTTACATAATTCCCAACATAAATATTTCTCTGACCATTTAATAGCTTTACTTTTTTTATTTTTGGATAATTAACATTTATGTTAAATGTTTTAGTCAATCGCTTACCATTAGTGTTGATGCAAACAGCTACAACATCATGATTGCCAGGATCATTTGCTTTTAATGTTCCTTTTTCTCTGTCAAAAGTTATTGATTTTGCTGAACTAAATACTCCTTTTTTATTATAATAAATTATTCGACTACATTCTACCTCACTTCCGTCAGAATTAATTACCCGTGATTCCGGTTTAAATACTTGTCCTATATCAAGGGTAATATCTTTAAGATTTGAAACTATAAATTTATCTTGAGAAAAGCCAAGATTTACAATTACTAGAAAAACAAAAAATACTTTTTTCATTTAATGATATTTTAAATTTGAAACTTTAATATACAAAGAGTTTTTTCAAAATAATTGAACAAATTCTCTTTATATTAGATATGTTATTAATCATAAATCAATAAATATGAATGTAGCTAAAAATATAAAAAAAGTTAGGGCACACGATGCTATATGCGGTGTTTTGTATCTTATTAGCGTTGGATTAACCATACAGACTGGAAATCTAGATTTTCTTTACATTGCGATTGCAGTAGGTGTATTACAAGTAATTAGTCCCTTTACTAAATTTTGTCCTGTTTATTTTACTTTAAATAAATTAATGAGTGAAACAGATCCAATGCAAAATGGTAAATAACTGAATATTATTCCCTCCCAATAAGTGGAGGGTTTTTCTTTTAAATCCATTCTCTATATCTTAGTCACATTATTAATCATAAATCAATTAAAATGAAAAAAATTATAGTTTTCTTATTGTTATTTCCGTTAGCAATTAACGCTCAATATGCTTTAGCAGAATTTATTGTTTTAAACGAAGGTATGGAATCCGAATACCATAAATTGGAAAAAGTCTGGGGAGCTTGGCATGAAAATTCCATAGAAAAAGGAGAGAAATCAGGATGGGCTGTTTGGAAAAGAACGGCAACAGAAAATGATAACGAAAATGCGGCTCACTATGTAGTTTTTAATCAGTTTAGCACGAAGGAACAAATGGATAATTACATAAATAATGGAGACACTTTTTCAATGAATAAAGCTGTTTCAGTAATGAAATCAAAACTGAAAGGAATGTCTACAGGATCAATAAAAAAAATCGTTGGTTTAGAACCAAAAATTAAAAAACAAGTCCGTGCATATCATCTTCAATTATTAGATGCGACTCCTTTTACTGGAGGAGATCTAAAAGTTGGAGATAAAATGACATTTGCACCTATGATTCAAAAATCAGATGATTATGAACAAGTTGAATCATACATTGCTAAGCCGTATTTTCTTCAACAAGTAATGAATGGGAAGCATCGTTGGTGGGCTTTTACTAAAATTATTAATAGAAATGATAATGCATATAAAGAGTTGACACATATTGCTTGGAATATTTTTGTTCCCAATTCTGAATTTGATGAAAGAGTAGTTGAAAATGAATTTGTTCAAAAAGTACTAACTGAAAAAATTAATAGTTCAAGAGAAATGAGAAACCCTCAAGAGCTTACACTTGTTTATCAGAGTAACTAGCTCTGCAGAACCCTCCCAATTGGAGGGTTTTTCTTTTCAACCCATTCTCTATATCTTAGGGGTATTATTAATCATAAATCAATCATAATGAAAAAATTAATTCTGTCAATATTTTTATTTACATTTTTAAGTAATGTAAATTCACAAATTCTTCAAATGAGAGTATTAAATGTAGAGAATAAAGACATTCCAGAATTTGAGGCAACTGTGGCAAAAAAAACACAAATGTTTAATGGTAAAGGTGCAAAAGAAAAGTTTTTCACTTTTAAGATTTTAACTGGTCCAAATGCACAACATTATGCAAGAGTAAGAGTAGTTAGAAATTTAGGTGAATTAGATTATCAAAATACCAAGGGGAATAATTACTGGTTTAAAAATGTTCCTCACACGTCAGGGAGGGTAACTTTATGGAATATTAATAAAGGTGCTAGCTACAGGACAGGTGATTACGAAGGGAATGATCACAGGAGAATAGCTGTCTTAAGTTATAGAGAGGACAAAAAAGATGATTTTTGGACCTTCCAAATGAGAATAAAAAAGGTATATGAAAAAATTGGCCATCCCTATAATAGAAGTGTTCTAAATCTTATTTCAGGTGGGTCAAGACAAAATGTCGTAATGATACGTTGGATATTTAAAAACTTTGAAGATGAAGAAAACTGGAGAAAAAATAGTTTCCCAAAAATAAAAGCAGCTTATAACGAATTGTTCGGAGCTTGGGATGTAGACTATAAAAAGTACGGTCAATCACTAGTAGACGATTGGGGCTTTATTAGACATCATACATTTATGCCTGAATTAAGCTCCCCTAGAGACTAAAATTATAAAGTAAATTTAAAACTTATATCAAACCAATCCACCATTTAAAAGAAGGGTTTTTATATTATCGGCATTTCCTCTCCATTAAGTTCAGGGACAAATGCAACTAGATAATATCAAAACAATAATATTTATCTATAAAAGAATAGTTAGATAATATTTACTTTTTTTGATTTACATTTCTTAATGAAATATATTCGTGGATCTCTTTTTTTGATACCAACTAAGTGGGGGTTCTATGAAGTTGAAGATGTTTTTGGAACGGAGACCCTTTCCCCCACTTTACTATCCCTAATTAATTAATAATCATAAAAACCTCAACTCTGAGAAACTCTTGGTTTCTTAAACCAAAGGCATATCCTATTCAATAAGATCAGGAAGTAATTTGTATATTAGTCTTTAATTAATCATAAATCATTTAAAATGAGAAAACTATATTCCTTTTCATTATTTCTTGTAAGCTCTTTTATTTTTTCCCAAAATAGCTACTGGACATCTTATAATTTCAGTATTGACGGTAAAGATGCTGAAACTATTGTTTCACTAATGGATGGTTATTTCAAAGACAATCTCCCTGAAGGAGTTTCAGTCATTCTTTATGAAAACCACTTCAGAGACACTAGAAATCAATATACTCATCAACTAATATGGTCAGGTCCGCTAAAAGACCTATCTGACACCTATAAGTCATTAAATATGTCCCAGCAATGGCAACTTATGGCTAGTAGATTAAGTCCACATATTGAAAGCTTTCATAGTGCATCTGCAGGAACAAACGAGATTTCTTCATCTGTTCAGGGAGCAAAAATATCAGATTATCCTTTTCAGAGGTTAATTGAACTTGAAGTAGAAAATCAAAGTAAATTTTTTGCTGACATGAATGAATATCAAAAGAAGTATAATCCTACAGATAGATTTTTTGCTTCAGGAAGAATAAATATGGGTAATAATGATGACGATGGAAATGTTTGGATGCTACTTTGCTATAAAAACTTAAGAGATACTTTTGGTGGACCTTCAAAAATGAAAGGTAAATATTCTGAAAGTGAAAGAAGAAAAGGATGGCAAGCATATAGAAAAAATAGTGTAGAAACTGATTTTAGAGTATCAACTATGAGAATAATGTTAAAGTCATGGGGGATTTAAATATTCTTAAAACTATTTAATACCTTCCCAAATGGTGGGTTTTTTTTTCAACCCATTCTCAATATCTTAGATTAATTATTAATTATAAATCAATTAAAATGAAAGTAAGTTGGGTAAGTTTAATTAACGCAATTACACTTATATGTTTGGGACTATGGGGGTATATTGATTCAGAATCAAGACCAGTTACTGCATTAATACCAGTATTTTTTGGGTTAATACTCTTATTAGTTAATAAAGGGGTTAAAAATCAAAATAAAGTAATTGCTCATATTGCTGTTCTAATAACTTTACTAATTTTTATAGGATTAATAAAACCATTGTTAGGCACAATTGAAAGAGAAAATACTTATGGGATAATTCGTGTTTCCATAATGATATTTACAACTTTATGGGCAATGGTTGCCTTTATAAAAAGTTTTATTTCAGCGAGAAAAGAAAATAATAATTGATTAGGAAATGTACCTATGGATATTTGTTAACCCATCTATAAAAGTGATCAGGTGCATAAACAAGTAACCAAACATTTTGGTAAAGATGTTGATTATGATATTGTATTTAAATCCAGGGACTTTTCCGACACCTCTATTCCAAATAAAAGAGCATAGATTTTAGAAAACGGTTTTTTATTGAGTCAAGAATGTGAGATTTTATATATAACCTGTTATTTATATCTAAAAGTTATTATTAGTCATAAATCAATAAGAGTAAAGTATTTTATATCTTATAAATTATTCAAACCATTTGGTTTTATCTTGAATGGGTCTCGGTTTTCTTAGTGGTGCCTCATCACTATATTTCCCCATGTAAAATATACCTAAACAAATTTCACCTTTATTAAGAGGTATATATTCTCCTATAAAATTAATAAGTTTAGTAGAACTCCAATATGCACCAATGTTAAGATTTGTTGCCATTAACCACATGTTTTGAACTGACATTGAAACTGATGCTATCTCCTCCCACTCTGGAATTGATTCATTAGGATCACGTTGCATACAAATTAAAATTATTACTGATGATTTTTTAACTTTTTCAATTAATTTATCGAATTTAAATTTTGAATAGTGTTCGCTAATTTCTTTATATTTTTCCCCTAGAAATTTTCCAAAATTATCTTTAAATCCATTTTTTAGAACTTTATATCTCCATGGCTCTGTTTTCTTATGAGTTGGAGCCCAATTAGCTGCTTCTAAAATTAAATTAATATCCTTATCTTCAATTGGGATACTGTTATATTGTCGTGGCATTATTGATCTTCTTGACTTTATTAATTCAATTGTATTAATAACAGACTTCTTCATTTGGTTAAAAATATTTTTTTATTGATAATAATTATTGAGTTAATTACGATTTGTTTTCGGGTTATTAAGTTTAATAAAATCATTGAAAGCCTTATTAAATTCCATAAATTCAGAAAATGTTTCTAATGCCCATTCATTTATATTTTTAAATTTATCTTTATCAGGGCTTTTGAAATATAGAGAATCTTTAAATGCCTTTGCTGATTCGTAAATTTTTCGATAAGTAATATGACTAAAATTTTTTACAAACAAACTGTCTTCAAAAGGATTATTATCTCTGCCCTCTAATATTTTTTTTTCGTTCAATACATATCTGTAGGTTTCAATCATAAATAAATCATAATTTCTCCATTGCTTTAATTCTGAATTACTTGGTTCTTCAAAGATTGATATTTGACCTATCGAGTTGTTTTTTATATTCTGACAGGAAATAGTATTCCATGTAAATAACTTAATAATAAAAAGATATTTTATTACAAATTTTATCATTTATTTATATACATTATTAATTCTTTCTTTTTTGCCTGCCATTCTTTATTCAACATTGATATCCAAATTAAATCTTGATAAAAGTCATTTATTAAAACTTGCTTATTAAAAATTGCTTCTTCATTAAACCCTATAAGCCTATGGAATTTTCTTCCTCTTTCATTACTTGCTAGGCTATTACCATAAATTTTGTTGAGTCTCAATTTTGAGAACGCATAGTCAATAATAAGGTAAGACGGTTCCAGGCTATATATTAACTTTCTATATTTTGGATATGCAATGTAAATTCCCCAACACGCGTTTTTATTTTTTAAATCAATATTTTCTAAGATTGTAATACCAATAATTTCATTTGAATTTAAATCCAATATAACGAAATAGAGGCCATTTGAGTCTTTAATTTTATTTTCTATCCATCTCTTATCTTTGATTTCATCAAGAAAATTTGAATTTGGAAAATAATTGAAATTGCTATCCTCATTGTTCCAATGTCTTATTGATAGATAATCATTTTTATTTATTAATCTTATCTTAACATTTTTCCCTACACAAATAACCTGTCTGTTTTTCATCCAGATATTAATTTAGGATTAAAAAAATAGTAGAAGCAAAAAGTGACAACTATTGTAAAGATGTTTCACCCTCATTAGGATTAAAAACATAATTAAAAGTATAATGCCTACCTCCCCTTGTATTAGATGAATCTTGATCTAAGTAGTAACTTAAAATCTCTACTTTAGCATACCTACCATCCCTTGTTCTAAAAACTAAAACTTTACCTGGTATTGGTGATATTGTAAAAGTTTGACGATTATAATTATACCATCCATTATCACTTCCTGTTGGAATGGCAAATGAGCCCTCTGCATCTTGGAGAAAAGTTAATCCTTCTGCGGTAATAACGCTGTCAAATGTTCCTGAAACAATTACTGCACCAGCATTACCATTTCTGGTAGGTTCGTCTGCAGTTCCAGTAGATACGCCACCATTTATACAAATTGTAGTTCCTCTAAATGCAATATCCCAGTCTGTTTCACTAGAAGTTTTTGCACCATTTTCAAAATCAAATTTTGAAAATTCACCACCTATTGGCTCTCCCATTCCTCCAGTTTGCGGTGCTGCAAAATTTGTTATCTGTTCAGATTTTAATGGTTCTAAAACCACCATTTCCTGTTCTTCCTCTTCGTCATTGCTGCATGAGATAAAAGATAAAAGTAATATTGTGAACGAAATGTTTAAAATTTTATTTATTGTTTTCATAGTTTAAGTATTTAAGTTTTGTAGGTTAATTTTAAAAATCCTAGTGCACCTGGAATTTTTGGGGTATTTGCATCTGTGTAGTCAATAAGGTTATTTGAGAGACCTAGTTGAAAATCAATTTTTTTTGATAGATCTTTAATTGCTGAAATATTTGTTGTCAAATAACCATTTATAAAACTAGTATCATAAGAGTCTACAAGGCCATTACCGTTAGTATCAAATTCTGCGTACTTGCTTCTGTAAATAAATCTAAGATTAACTTTGATTTTTGATTTTGTAAACGAATAAAAAAACTTTAAATTTCCAAGGTGACGGGATCTATTTACAAGTCCGAAGTAATCTTTATTACTCAACTCAACAGTTTTATTTGATGTAGTTTCTCGAGCATATATTTCACCACTATTTATTTGTTGTATTTTAACTTTATCAAAAGCATAAAGGAGTTGATAACCTCCATTAATATTTAACTTTTCTGTTATTCTGTGATTAAAATTTAACTCTAAACCGGTTGTAAATATTTGGTCAAAATTGACATAACTAAATACATTCTGTCCATTATTTTTTCTTGCTATAATTCTTGTATCAATTAAGTTTTTTATATCGTTCCTAAAAAAATTTAAATCTAATTTCCACTTTGGCTCATCAATAGAAATTCCCAAGTTATAGCCTATTGACTTCTCGGCATCCAAAGAATTTATTAATTCATTTCTAGGTATTACTACATCTTGTATTTGATTTTGATAAATTAGTTCATCTAATTTGTCTAATGCTACATTATAACCAAGAACAGTGTATCCAACAGACGAATTGGTGAAATTGAAATAAAGCTGTCTAAAAGCAGGAGATTTAAATCCAAAACCAACAGACGCCTTTAAGGCCAAACTTTTATTTGCTTTATAATAAAATGCCAATTTTGGACTTAACTGACTTTTATATTCTGAATGGTTGTCAAAGCGACTGCCTGCAATTAAATTAAGTTTATCCGCTAGATAGAAATCACCTTGAATAAAAAAATATTGAGAGCTAAAATTTATATTATCATCAAAGAAAGTTCTACTTAATTCTTCATATTGATAACCAATCCCTCCAGAAAAGTTTGATTTAGATTTGAGTTTTAAATTTCCTCTTATTTCTGGACGTAATAACTTTTGATTAAAGAAATTGTCGTTTAAAATGTTCTCAGTCAATAAGCTTTGAATTAATTCATCAGCATTATAAGAAGTAAAATACAGTTCGTAATCAATATTAAATTTTTTACTTACATTTTGGTCGAATTTCAAATGAATATTCATATCATTTTCTTGAGTTTCTCCTTCAAAATCTTCTTCATTCAGTATAAGCATAGATAATTGCTCATTATCATAAAATCGAAAAGAAAATAATCCTGTCAATTTTTTTGAAAAATCATTTGATATTTTACCATGTAATGTGTAATTCTTAAATGGATAAAATGTTCGCGGATCAGATTCTGAATCAACTTGATAACCGTCACTAGATAAACGATTAAAGAAAAAATTAAATTTAAATTTTCCTGAGTTTTGTTTTATATTAGTATTGATATCTTGTTGATTGAATGATCCAAAACGATAAGAAAAATTCCCATTCAATTTTTTTGTTTTTGGTTCTTCGGTAATAATATTTATAACACCACCTAAGGCTTCAGAACCAAATAGGCTACTACTAGGACCCTTGACAATTTCGATCTGTTTTATATTCCCGATAGCCATTCTGCTTAAATCAAAATTCCCTGCTTTTCTTCCAATTAAGGGGACACCGTCAATTAGAATAAGAATGTAGTCTGATGAAATTCCCTGCATTTGTATACCTTCAAAACCACTTTCGTCAGCAACAATATTTACACCAGTCTGTTCGATAAGAATTTCATCAAGACGAACTACCCCAGATGAACTTATAATCTCTTGGTCCACTAAAGTTACAGGAAGGGGAAGAGAAGAGAGTTCTCTTGGGGTTCGTGTTGCAGAAATAATTACTTCTTTTAAATTTAACCCTAAAGAATCACTTGAAATATTTTGAGGTAAAATCTTAGCAGAAATAAATAAGAATACAACCGAAAAAACATTTTTGAATTTCATTATTAATAGCAATTAAATGCAAAGATAATCTTATTTTTATTTATTCTAAATAAAAATAAGATTTTTTATTTCAGATAATTATGTCCTGTAACTATAAATTTACTAACAGATTTTTATATTGGAATAATGGGATCGGATTTGATATGTAACCCTTTCTCTATATCTTAGAGATATTATTAACCACAAATCAATTTAAATGAAAAAATTATTTTTCATAACAACTCTGTTACTACTCAGTTGTAATTCAAAAACATTAAGTGAAATTGAAAAAGGAGACGATGAAGTTATAATTCTTTCATATTTAAAAATCGAAAACAGTAGTAAACAAAAGATTTACAATTTTTTAGAAAATTATGTAGATAAAGTAATTTTGGTTGAACCCCAATCTTATGGTTATGGATTTTATGAATATGGAGATGATATACTTTTTATTGAAAGATTTAAAAATGAAGATGCAATAATCAGTCACGCAAAAAATGTTTCAGAGGGCGGAGTTTTGCAAAAAGATTATGCTGAATACAACTATTACTTTGAACCTTATAAAGTTGACGTCTTTGGGAAAATATCGCAAGATTTAAAAGATTATCTAGAACCATATAATCTTCCTATTTTCTACTATCCAAATATCGTTAGCTTTAGTAAAGGATATGAAACTAAGTGGGAGGAATTAAATTAATTTCTAAATCATCGGCATATCCTCTTCATTAAGTTCAGGGACAAATTTGTATATTTACAATGTTCCGTGCAAACTGGGCACAAAATATAGTTGCGGGTGGAGAAAACGCATCCAGAAAAATCGTTACATCAGTTGAAAATTGAATTTTAGAGTAAAGTCATACTTTGAGTATGAAACTTTATTTTAAATAAAACTATATTATATGAAAGACGATAAAACACAAACACAATTATTAAATGAAATTGTTAATCTTTTAAAACCAATTTCAGAATTAAGCAAACATTACAGTAGAGTTTTAAATGATGATGTTGAAAAGGAAAAATCAATATCTCATCTTAAAATCACAAGAACTGCTGAAGGAGAAATGAAAAAACAATATGATTAAATAGACTAATGGATTCTTAATTTATTAAATAACCCTCCCAAGTGGAGGGTTTTTCTTTTTAACCCATTCTCAGTATATTAGAAGTATTATTAATCATAAATCAATTAAAATGAAAAAATTATTTTTTATTTCTCTGCTATTTATTTTCTCATGCTCTCAACCATTCGCTAGAGTTGATACATCAGATGAAAAATCAATAATTATTAAAAAGATCTTTGAAGAAGTATCAAATGAAAGAATTGATTATTT
>CEWG01159477.1_pt1 | contig 14372 bp, 6 predicted proteins | sample 361411 | NCBI WGS metagenome assembly CEWG01 (sample SAMEA2622173, study PRJEB7988) | marine metagenome | biome: marine biome (ENVO:00000447); feature: surface water layer (ENVO:00002042); material: "saline water (ENVO:00002010), including plankton (ENVO:xxxxxxxx)" | depth 5 m | reverse complement strand
ATTTTTAAAATTTTATCATCAGGAAGCTTGATGTCAATTGAATTAAATTGAGGAATATTTAACGAAAATCCACCAATACCAGGAATCAAAGGATAAAGTCCGACCGAAGCATAAACATACCAAGCACCCATAGTACCTAAATCATCATTACCAGGTAACCCGTCCTCTTCACTGCTGTAAACTTCGTTAAAAATCCTTTCAATAATTTTAGAAGTTTTTTGTGGTTTTTCTATCCAATTATATACCCAAGGGACTTGAAAATCAGGCTCATTCCCAGCTGCAAACCAATCTTCTTCATACTCTGCATCTAATCTAACAAATAGTGAATCAAGTCTTTTTTCAGCAAACTTGGGCCCTCCAATTGTATCAATTAATGTGTTCAAGTTATGTGGTACCATCCAAAAATAATTTTTATATGTACCTTCTCTCCAGTCATGAGTCTTATCTTTCCATACCCCATTGGGGAATTTTGAATTAAGCCATTTGGTTTTGGGATTATAATTATTCTTCCAATTTTGAGATCTTTTCTTAAAATGGATATAATCAGCTTCATTTTCTAAAGCATTTAATGCAAATTGTGCAATGGCAAAATCAGACGAGGCGTATTCAAGTGACATTGAAGCAAACGTATGGCCATGATTAATATACTCTTCTAAGTAGGGCCGAACCTCTTGTTTTTGAGAGTACAATCTAGGAATTAGTGCACCCTTCCTCATGTATTCATAAGCAGTTTTAAGATCAAAGTCATCTCCCCCAAATGCATATGAATTTGAAATTAGTATAGGTGTTGGGTCACCTTGCATTATACCGGTTTCTATATTTGCTAGTATCCATCTTCCATATCCCCCAGCTTGTTCAGCAAAATTTACCAGCGATTGCATCATATCACTACTCTTCTTAGGAAAAAGCATAGCTACTAATTGTCCTTGAGTCCTGTATGTATCCCACACACTAAAAGAGCTATACTGTTCACGATTTTTTTCAGATTTGTGAATTTTAAAGTCAGCTCCCATATATTCCCCATTGACATCACTAACGATATTTGGATGAATCAAAGAATGATAAAAATGGGTGTAAAACTGTTTTAACTTATCATTGTTTTCAGAGCTAATTTTAATAGTAGAAAGAAATTTATCCCACTCCTTAGAAGTTTGTCTTTTATAGTTTTCAAAACTAAAACCCTTTTTTTCATGATTCAGATTTTCTTTGGCATTCTCAATTGAAACGAATGAAATGGCAATTCTATAGTTTACATCTTCAATATTTTCTGCATCAAAAGTAAAGTAAGCCCCACTGTTTTTTCCTAAGCTACTTTTTTTAACTGATAGCTTTTTATCTTTCCAAGTGCCGTTAAATTTAGATGGTCTATCAAATTCTGCAGCAAAATAAATTTTATAATCCACCTCTGTTCCGCAAAAATCACCACCTCTAGTAAAGCCTTCACAGCTAGATGGAGAAGTGACTTTTACATATGCATCCTTAATTTTTTTGGAGGTAGAAGAATTAATTCCAGTTCCAATAATAAGTGTACCATAATCAGAATTTTTAAAATTAAATTTGGCAACTCCTGATCTTTTAGTAACTGTCAAATCAACATCAATATTTTTATTCATTTTTAATGAGAGATGACCTGCCTGAGCTGTTTTGATATCTTCATATTTTTTATATGAATTCATATCATATGGCGATTTGTCAATCATCCCACTTATAGGGATTATCGGAAAATTACCCATATTTGAACAACCTGCACCATTAAGCTGAGTAATAACAAAACCCTTTTCTGCTGAAAAAAAGGTTGGAGTAAACTGAACCATTCCAAACGGAAATGTTGCTCCAATAAAATTATATCCACAAGCCAAACCTTCACCCTTCGACCCAATTTTGGTGTCAACTAATTTTGAGTATTCTTGTGCGCTGGTTTGTAATGTTAATAATACTAATACGTAAAAGATAAATTTTTTTCTCAAGCTTTGCTTTATTTAATCGATTGGAAACGATCCGTAACCAGAAAGACTTATTTCAATAAATTGACATGCGCTATTTTGCACAGTATTGACATACCTTAATCTAATAAATCGGGATTTAACTAAATTTTCAATTTCAAATTCAATATTACTGGAGTTTTGACCGTCTATTGTTTCTGTATGGATCAACACCCATCCTGCATTTTCAAAAGACTCTGTTGGGACAGGTTCTGAAATCACTGTGTTTCCAGAGCTTTCAAATAATGGAAAAGTTTCAGCGCCACTAAGATCCAACCTTCCCCATATCTCAATAAGGTTAGGAGTGTTGCCATTGAAACTCCATGTAGGTCTAAAATCAAGCCTAACATCACTTAGAAAAGTAGAGGTTCCAAGATCTATTGTGAAATGACCCGGAATGGCGTTTTCGCCAGAATGATAACCATAAATATCACCAGAATATAAAGTATTATTATCAAACAAATAATTTGAAGGATCAGCCCCATAAAATGTTCCTGGATTATCACTTGGCATGTTTGGCAAAGAAAATATTGACTTGTCTAATTGGATCGATTCCGTTTCTTCCCCATAAAATGTAAGCTCGGTAAACTTTACACTTTCATTACTTACAGAAGAAGTAGCTCTAAGTCTGATAAATCTTTTTGGCGAGAAATTTGGCTCGATAACAAAACTAGCTCTTTCAAGGTTTTCACCGTCTATTTGTTGCTCATGTAATAATACCCAACCAGCATCTACAAATTGTTGCTCATCACTTGAAGATGTTTGAGCAAAATCTAAATTGTCTCTGCCCCAAACCTGTATTCCTGTGATATTAGACGAAGGATCAATAACAGGATCCAACATATCAATATCTACTCTTCTCAAAATTGTATTTACCCCTAAATCAATTGTAAAATGATGAGGAATACTATTAGGTCCAGAGTTATAAGTGTATGTGTCATTACCGTTCCATTCGTTAATATCGTCAAAAAGATATTCAGAAGGATTAGCATTATTAAAGGTTCCAGGGTTATCACTTGGCATATTTACAAGTCTAATGTAGTTTTTATTTAACATAGAGTATGGAAGATCAGGCATTGTATAATCTATAGAGGTTAATGCAATTGAGTCAATTCCGTCTAATCCTGATTGTATCACAGATGTAGTTTGAAGATTACCCAAAGGTTTATATTGCTCTATTTTAATTCTACTGTCTTGATAAAACAAGGTGTCCTTTGATATTTCTTCTGACTCATTTTCGTAATCAATTACTGTAAAAATCACGTTTTCTGATTGAGCATTTCCAAAAAAATTAGCATATGTTCCGTCATCTTCAAAGGTAAAATCGATTATTTCTCTAGGGTCTTGATCAGAAACAAAAATATCTCCAACAGAACTTCCTGCTACTATTTGTGACACGGACAGATTTCCTAATTCATCTTGGGTTGTAACATTAAATTCATATGACTTTTCATCAAGGTTGGGAAGGATCATTGTATAAATTCCATTTTCAATATTTTCTGAATTAATATCGTAGACTTCAGTTTGGTCATCATACTCAATTATTATTTGATTAGAATTTCCAAGAAATTGAGTTTGTCCCTCTAATTGAGCTCTGTAGTATCCAGGCCTTATCTTTAAAGTATCGAGCTTTCCTGCGTAAACTTGTTCCCCTTGCAAATAGTCCTCATGAATAGAATCCATATCTCCACAGGAATAATTGCTAAAAATTAGGCTTAAAATTAAAATTCTAAAAAAATATTTGATACCGCTTTTACTCATATTGTTAATTTATTATGCTACCCCAAAAAGATAATTCACCGACAACCGTAACCATTTGATTATTCCATGACTCAACATTGACAAGTCTTATATATCTAATATCATATTGTCTAGCATCATATCCAAAAACAAAATCTTCACCGTTGTCTTGAAATTCATAATCCTCAGCGGTATTAGAGCCCGGAGGAAGTCCTGAGGGTTTGAACGATTCAAAAGTCCCTAAATATATCCAACCGTCTCCAGGATCATCTGGGTCGTAGATTGGAAGGCTCTCAAGATTTTCTCTTCCATACATTTCAAAAACTTTTGGATTGCCGTGTTTATACAACTCTGACCCTCCTCTTTGGTATAACTTAAACCTGTTAAGTTTTGCTGTTTGACCAAGATCAAGTGTTAGCTGATGGGGGAGTGGTAAAAAATTTGTATGTCCACAATTCCATTGATTACTCCAGTATCCGTCCCATATTTGATTAGCTGTAAAACCATATTCGCTAAAGCTTTCATCACCAGGCATAGACTCTATTGCCCAATAAGCCTTGTCCATAAAAATATCCTCAAGTGGTGTTGCTTCAAAACTTCTCGTTTCGGTCTGATTTCCCCATCTATCTTCAACATATATTACAAATACCGTAGGAATAGGATCGTAGCCTCGAAAGCTGTATGAACTATTTGCTTGACTTGTATAGAATGATTCTCTGAAAACTAAGTTGCCATCTCCATCAAGAGTTGACAGATTCAAAGAAACTTCAGCCCTTGTTGGATTTTCATATGCTATATTGATACCACCAAAATCATCATTCCCAATCATAGAATTTAAAATTGCATGAATCGGCGCTTCTAGAGGAGATATATTTACTGTGGTTGGTATTGACTCATTCTCGCCTCGATCTACTGCTATAACGTCAACTGGGTATGTTCCTTCTTCGGCAAATCCTACTATACTTAATGAATCAATAACTGATGAAACAATTACCTGCCTTTCAATTTCATTTTCATCCTCAAAAGAAGCTTTTACATATAAAAGATCTTCATCAGAGGGAGGGGTGAAATAAATAACAGCTCCTCCAGGGGTATTAACAATTTCATTAATTGATACGGGGCCAGGAGCAATATTATCACTTCCGTATGGTCCGTGCTCAGAGTCATCAACACAACTCGTTAAAAATATCATAAAAAATATCGTGTAATTTATTCTACTCATCCTTTTTGTTAAAAATTTTACCATCCTGGGTTTTGAATTAGATTAGGGTTTCTCAGAAGTTCATTTTGACTTATCGGCCACAAATAATCCTTCTTTAAAAAATTTCTGTAATAAATATTTTCTACTTCATAAAAACCTTCAACATCTGATCTGAAAATATTCCAACCTCTTATTGGTCTGCTAAAATAATCTTCAGCCAACTTCCATCGTCTTATATCCCAATACCTGTAACCTTCCAAGGCTAACTCAACCATTCTTTCTTGTCTTATTATTTCTCTCATTCCGTCTTTTGTTGTTGGTTTGGCTGGATTATTAGAAAATTGAGACCAGGTATTCAACAAATCACCACCTTCATCAAGTCCCGCATTATGTCTTACAGCTTGTATGTACTCATAAACTTCGTTATCTGGATTATCCTTTGTTTCATTTAATGCTTCAGCATAATTTAAATAAAGATCAGCCATTCTTATTATAGGGAATGAGTATCCTTTTATTGTTGAGCCTTGCAAAGAAATAATATTTTCGAAATGAACTAGTTTTTTGGCAAAATAACCCGTGATTGAATATATCTCAAAACCATTTTTACCAGAAGGTGCTCCGGCTTTGGCATTTAAATAAGGAATTTGTTCAATATTTGGTGTTTCCAGAGAAAACCATTTTCCTCCGTCGAAGCCTATTGTTGAGTAAAATCTAGGCTCTCTATTTAAATGAAGTTTAGCCGTGCTATAATCATTTTCAATATAATACTTATGATATTCGTCATCTTCGCTAACAGAAGTAACATTGAATCTATTATCAAAATCCCAGCTGATATCTTCATTAATAGGGACCCCATTTTTAGTATAAAATGTTTCAACCATATTTAATGTTGGGGCATGTGATTTTTTAGTATAATTGAATAATGCCTGGTGATCAGCGGTCCACCTAGGCTGACTCCATTGTTGTAAGTCACCTGTCCAAGCTGGTTCAAAAGCCCATACTATTCCCATATTGAAAGGATCTGTTATCCCCGCTCTTTGTGTTAATTCTTGCCTTATGGTTTCATTTATATCTCCGTTGATTGGTACTTGGTCAGCAAATTGGTATAGTGCATGACCGTTTGAATGTGCCTCATTAATTGCATCTTCTAAAGCATCTCTTGCATCAATCCATTTATTTGGGTCATAAGTTTGATTCACCAACGAATTTCCATCTGAATCCACCAACTCGTTAAAGTCAGAGTTTCCGTTAAAAATGGGACTTGCTGCAAGAACAAGTGCCTTAGCTTTTATAGCTTTGGCTGCGGGCAATGTGATCCTTCCTTGTTCAGTATAGATATAGTTAATAATCCCTGGCAATGCTTCGCTAGCTATTACTTCATCGATTAATTCCACTATATAATCAACTACGTCGTCAACAGAGTTCCTAGGCACTTGACTTTCCTCTAAAGAAGCACCAACATAAAGGTTGTCTCGGATAATTGGAATTGGGCCATACATTCTTAGAAGCCAAAAATGATAAAAAGCCTTTAAAACCTTTACCTCAGCTAGCCATCTTTGCCTTTCTTCTTCTTCCAGTCCTGGGACTGAAACCAAATTTTCCAAAAAGATATTACAATCTCTTAGACCTACAAACAAGCTGTGAGGTGCTCCTCGACCACCTTCCCAATAATTTAAGTATGGAGATGATGAGTTTTGTAATCCTTTAGCAATTCTAAAACTTGTTTCATTATTCATGTAAAAATCATTTTCGGCATAATACCAAATTTCATCACCTGCAAGCAGTGAAAAGTTTTGCTCAACATGTGCATGCTCAGGGATATAAGTGTAGCAGGTTGATAAGAATCTTTCAGCGGTTGCTCTATTATTAAAAGCCAAGTCAATGGTAGCAATATTATCAGGCACAACATTTAAAAAATCTTTTTCACAGGCTGATAACCAGAAAAATAAAATTAGTATGTAGTATTTTTTATTCATCATATTAAAAATTCATATTAAGCCCTAAATTAATACCTCTTTGAATCGGGTACCCAAGTCCATTACCACCCATTTCCACATCCCATATTTTAAACTTACTAAACGTAAAAAGATTAGTTCCACTGATATAGACCCTAAGTGATTCAGCTTTAAATTTTTCAATATTTTCAGGGTTTATCGAGTATCCTATCTCAAATGATTTTAATCTTAAAAAGCCACCATCTCTAAGCCACCAAGTGCTATTACGATTATTATTATCTACAACCTGATCAGAAAGTCTTGGCCAAGCAGCGTAGAGATTCCTATCGTTTTCTGACCAGTAATCGTTTGACCATGCGGTTAAAAGCGCGTTATTACCAATCGCACTTCCACTAGTATCTATAAAAGGCGATGTTCGGTAGGCATCAATAAAGAATGAAGATCTTGCAGAACCTTGAAAAAAGAATGAAAGATCAAAATTTTTATAACTGCTTGAGACACCAAATCCGTAAATTATTTCAGGTGTAGTGGGATAACCAATTGGGACTTCATCATTAATATCTATAATACCGTCACCATTTATGTCCTTGTATTTTATGTCCCCTGGCATATATTCTCCAAAAGTTTGAAGAGGGGAGTTAGCTATATCAGCATCATCAATAAATAATCGCTCAGCTATGTATCCAAAAGGCTGTGATAGATTTAATCCTATTCTTGATCTCCACGGGAGCCCAGCGGAAACATAATCCAATTCATCGTAAACTTCATATTTGCTTGTTGCGTATGAGAAGTTAGCCCTTGCTGAAATAAAAAAATCATTTCTGAAATCTTGCTTATAATCAATGGTAAATTCAAGGCCCTTCGAAGATGCCTCTCCAACATTAGCTCTAATGGGTGCCTGTAATCCCAATGTTGACGGTGTTTGAGCCCTGTCCATTAAAATGTTTGACCTGTATTCGGTAAAATAATCTGCTTGAATATCAACCATTCCAAATAAACCTAATTCAAAACCGAGATTCATCATTCTTGCCTTTTCCCATGTAATTTGATCGTTTGCATACCTATCTATACTTACTCCGTTTATCCAGTTACTGAATTCTTGACCAAACATTGAGCCCATTGATCCGTCATTAAGATTGACCTGAGATATGTAAAAGAATCTATCGGAAGCACTACCAATTTGATCGTTTCCAACTAAACCATATGTGCCTTTTAGCTTAAGTTTTGTCACAACATCTTCATACTTTTTCATAAATTCTTCATTCGACAAGTACCATCCAAAACCAAAAGAAGGGAAAAATCCAAATCTTTCACTTTTTGCAAATCTTTCTGAGCCGTTTAAACCAAAATTAAATTCAGCAAAATATTTACTGTCAAGTGCATATGTAAATCTACCTGAAAGACCAAGATTTCTATATGGAAGAGAGGTTTGAAGATTACCGTTATTGGCATATTTTAATTCTCTGATAATTCCTACTAACATTCCTGAAACATTGTGTCTATCTTTAATTATTTTATTGTAATTAAGAGAACCTTCAAAGTATACAGAATTCGATATTATTTTTGAACCTTCGTTATATTCAAGGTATTCAGTTCCTTGATTAGGATTTAAGGCAATGAGCGAGTAAACGTCACTTTGAAAGTCATAGTTAGCAAGTGTATAATAAAACGGATTGTACTTTCTTTCAAGATTATAAAACGAATATCTTGACGTATTTATAAGGCCTCGCGCTTTTAATCCTTTGGCTATAAAATCTAGGTTTTGCTTTATTTCAACAGTCGCTAAAACATTATTATAACTCTCATCTTTGTATCCCCTAACCATATTTGCATATGGATTTAAATAATCACCAAATTGCCCATAATTTCCAAATAAAATATGTGTAGTGTTTATATAGTTTGCATCTGGAGCATAATATTTTGGATATAAGACAGGGTTAGTTTGCATAGCCTGCCTGTAAATTTCTTCACCTCCGTTTAGTGGGCCATTATAGTCGTCAAAGTTACCGTTAAACCTGACAGCAACTTCTGTTGTTGGTGTTAGGTTTATATTTACGTTTGACCTTAGTGAAATCCTATTAAAGTTTATATTATTATTGAAATTGTTTTGTGGTTCAATTTTAAGATTTCCATTATCTGTATTGACAGTCGCTGCAAGATAATATCTAGCAATTTTCCCACCTCCACTAACGTTAAAATTAAATCTGCTATTTAATGTGTAGTCTTCTAATAATTCATCAAACCAGTTAACAGTTGGGTAAGCCATTTGATTTCTGTTAGGGTCTTGAGAAATTAATATTTTTTCCAAAGAGTATATTCTACCTCCAAGCGGGTTTCTAGTTGCTAATGCTTCATTGTGAAGCATCATGTAGGTAATAGGATTTGCAATAGAAACTTTTTTGGTTGCTGTTGTGTAGGCTTTTTCATATCTAACATTCAGTTTTACCTTACCCTGCTTACCTTCTTTTGTTGTAACCATAATTACCCCGTTAGCACCTCTTGCACCATATAGAGCAGTTGCTGTTGCATCTTTCATTATCGAAAAACTTGCGATGTCATCGGGCTGAAGCCTGGCAAGATCTGTGGATGTTGTTTCAATTCCGTCGATTAAAATCAGTGGAGATCTGGCATATCCGAAAGTACTTACACCTCTTATAAAAAATTCTGCATTATCTCTCCCAGGCTCACCACTTCTTTGATAAGAAATTAATCCAGCCACACGCCCCGCTAGAGATGTTGTTAAATTACTTGTTGGAATTCTTAACTCAGTTGGGTCAACGGACGTAACGGCGGCTATTACGCTTTCTTTTCTTTGCTCACCATATGCAACAACAGTAACCTCCTCTAAGCCAAACAAATCTTCCTCAAGGGTAATATTTAAGTTTGTTTGACCATTTAATTTTATCTCTTGTGTGATAAATCCAACATAGCTGATAATAAGAGTTGCGTCAGGATTAGATTTAATAATAAAATTACCGTCAAAATCTGTTACAGCTCCATTGTATGAATCAGAATCTTCTATAATATTTACACCTGGCAGGGGAGCTCCACTCTTGTCAAAAATAGTACCAGTTACTATCTCATTTTGTGCAAATGAATTAATAGTAATTCCAAGCATGAGAAGTATTATCATACTTTTACTGGTTAAACTGAAAACAAATCGCATATTTTTTTAAAAAAATTCTAAATTTCCTTTAATTTATTATAATTTGAATAGAAAATTTAATAATCGTTATCTTTTTTATAAAAAAGACAAAAAAAATTATAAGACAAACTAATGTCCTGCTTAAACATTGTGGTTTTAAAATAATTTTTTTAGCTTGAAGGATAACAAAAAAATAAGCTTATGAACAAAATTACATTAATACTCCTCTTTGTCTTTAGCTTTTCTTTTTCTTCATACGCACAGGTAAATGTTGGAGAAAACGGAAATATCGAAGTTAAAGAAGGAGCAACACTTGATGTAGCAGGTTTAGAGATAACTCCAACTAGTGATTACAATATTAGTTCTGGTGTTACTATTCAAAAATCTAATACATCTATCGTTTTACCAAACGGCGACAGCATGTTAAGGTCATATTACATGGATCAAATGTTAGAAAACTTAAGCGCAACTATTGTATATAACTATGAAGATTCTGATATGAACGGAATAACTCATAATGCAAAAATGATTGTGGTTGACGATTCTGGAAATTCTATGGAATATGAGGATACAGATGAATCAGACTATAAGGTAACATCTGAATTTCAAGATCCAACAAATTTTACAATTGTTACAGCTGGAGACGCAACTTTAAGCGTTGAAACTGTTGACGGTGAAATGTCAATATCAGTTTTCCCAAATCCAACATCGTCAATTTTAAATATAAATTTTGATGGAGACTTAAATCTTTCGATTTACAATATGCTGGGTCAACAAGTTTTGGAAACTAACGATAAGCAAATCGACATATCTAGTTTCGAAAGAGGTACATATATATTAGTTGTACAAAATCTAGAGTCGAATAACGCTACAAATTTTAAAATAATAAAAGAATAAACTAAAATTAATTATCATGAAAAAAATAACTATACTTTTTGCAATTGTTTTTTCATTTACAATTGCTAATACATATGGTCAAGCTGCAGACCAAGATAAAAAGCCAGCAATAGTTTTTGTTGAGGACGGCAGTGGAAATGTCTACAATGGAAAAATTTACGCTTCTACAGTTCGTGGTGCTTCAAGAGGTGGAAACGGAAATTCAAACGATGCATTCGGTAACCCTGGTGACTGGAGTGTAGATCTTACAGTTTCTGAAAAGACTCCAGAAAATGCCGCTCAATCGTTTGGTGGATTTACAGAGTCAGGCCACCCCTTATATACATCAGGTGACGGAAACTTATCCCAAATTCATAATGGAATGGGTGCTGTTGCGTGGGGTTCCTTTGCTGCAAACGCTTATAATAGAGCTTCAGGTCTTGGATCAGTTGCAATGGGTTTTAATACAATTGCTGGACCACAGACATCTGAAGCTGGTGGAATTGACGGCGGTAATGTAGGTCAAGCCTCTTTTGGATGGGGCTCACGTGCATTAGGAAATATTTCTTTTGTTTCTGGATTTAGAAACTCTGCTCTTGGATCATCTACAGTTGCAATGGGGAACTATAACTATGCTACAGGAGATTCTTCAATTTCTTTAGGAAAAGAAAACTGGGCAGAAGGAGCTAGTACAATTGCTATTGGATTTAAAAATCATGCAGCCGGTGCAGGCTCTGTTTCTCTTGGTCAAGAAAATGTAGCTTGGGGAACAACAAACTTTACTACTGGATACCAAAATACTGCAGGAGATACTAGTCAAGGTGTTGGTGCTGGAGGTAGTGCAACAGCAATGGGTAAATATAATACTGCATCTGCTGATGCATCTATGGCATTAAACAGAGGAACCAGTGCAACTAATCAGGCTGCTACATCAATGGGGTTAGGTACAACTGCTGATAACGTTGGTATGGTAGCAGTAGGAGTTAATAATGCTGCAGGTATCGGAGATACTGCTGAGCAATATTTTTATGTCGATGGACAATATACAGGTAGTAATCCTGGGGTTGCCTTTGTTGTTGGAAACGGAGATATTGATTCCTCAAATGGGTTGGCTGGATCTAACTCGTCAAATGCTTTTATAGTTAACTATGACGGAAGCGCTACACTAGCGGGAGATTTAACTGTAAATTCAGATATGAGATTAAAATCTAATATTGTTTCCTTAGGAAATACTGTTTCAAAGCTTCTTATGATTGATGGTAAGACTTACACTATGAAAACTAATCAAGCCATAGAAAAGATTGGTCTATTGGCTCAGGAAGTCCAAAAAGCTTTTCCAGAATTAGTTAAAGAAGCTGGTGACGAAAAAGGAACACTTTCGGTAAATTACCAAGGTATGATTCCAGTTTTGATTAATGCGATTAAAGAACAGCAAAAACAAATTGATGAGCTAAAAGCATTAATTCAATAAATTAATTTTAAATAGTAAAACTATAACCCCACAAAATTGTGGGGTTATTTATTTTGTGAATTATGAAGTTTAGGACTCTGCTGATATTTTATTTTATTTTCTCTTATCCGTTTCATGCACAAGTTGTTTTTGAAAAAGTTCCAAAAGACAAACAACTTTTTGGACGAGATATTCAAACAAATTATGGGCAGATTAACATTGAAGGGTATGTTAATATTGGATTAAATTATAATTTGGAATTTGCAAATTGGAGTGCTACAGAACCTAACAACACTCCATCGCCCGAAAATGCAGCTGAAATTGTAAATAGTTATGGTAAATGGAATGACAGAAATAAAAATGATACTGATGAATCTTATGTTGAATTTGAAGGTTTAATAAATTCTCTTGGTAATCTGGTTTATTTAGGTCAATATGCAGGCCATTCGTATTTCAGAAATACACAAAACCTTAACTGGAACGATGCGAAACAAGCAGCTGAGAATTTAGGGGGTTACCTGGCTTCAATTCATACAAGTGAGGAAAGTTCCGCTATCACATCTTTTGGATTTTTCAGAGGATGGATTGGACTTTATCAAGATATTGATGATTCAAATTACTCTGAGCCTTTTGGAGGATGGAAGTGGGTTAGTCCAACAACTTATAATGAAAATGAATATGAATATTTGAAAGTTGAGTTCTTAAGAAACGGAACCATAGTTGAAACATATAATCAAAACTTAGAGTATTCAAATGATATTGCAAATTTTAATTTCGAAATACCCATTTTAGCTGAACTTGCAAAATATAGAATTAAGGTTTACGGCTACTCACAGTCAGAAGAATTTCTGCTAAATGACGCAGATGACCTGGTTTCTGGGGATGCAATAATTGTTCAAGGTCAATCAAATGCAGCTGCTGTCATGTATAACGGGTCGTCAGGCGCATACCAAAACGATTATTTGAGGGTATATTCAGGCGGTTATACAAATTCATCAAGTGTTATTTCTGATGACCAATGGTATTATGCTCAAGGGGATGGAAATGAAAATAGCGGAGGAAATGCCGGTCAATGGGGTCTTTCCTTAGCAAAAATGATGAAAGATCAATTAAGTATTCCCATAGCAATTTTTAACGGAGCTCATGGCGGTCAACCAATAGCTTTTTTTGATAGACCAGTTGATTATCAAAACTCTACAAACTCAAATTATGGTAGACTATTTTATAGGTTAAATAAAAGCGGATTAAAAAACTATGTTAGAACAATTTTGTGGTCGCAGGGTGAGGCAGATTCTTTTGCAAATGGATTAACAGCCTCTCAATATGAAGATGCCTTTGAACAACAAATCTCTTTTTGGCAAGAGGATTTTCCTGGATTAGAAAAGTACTACATTTTTCAAACCAGAGACTGTAATTGTGGAACTTATTTTAATGGCAGAAAAGAAATTAAAGAAGCACAAAGACAATTAGCTTTGAATAATTCAAATGTGGAAATAATGCCAACCACTGGCATGCAGTTACATTCTGACAACTGTCATTACCCATTTGTTAACGGATATGAAAAATTTGCTACTAGAATTTTTCCACTTGTGATGCAACAGCTATATGAAATTACATTGCAAGAGCAAATTTATGCTCCCATGGTTACTAATATTTCAGTAAGTGATAATGTTATTGAGATTGAAACCAACGCGGAAAGTTTAATCTCTAACAGTAATGATAATAACTCATTAACCAATAGCCTAAGTAACGATTTTATACTAAGCGATGCCTCACTCAATATTGTTGATTTCCAAATACAGTCAAACAAACTTTTATTAATATTAAATCAGCCCCCATCAGTTGGCACTTATATTTCTTTGATTGGACTATCTCCAAATCTTCAAGATAATATTACAAATAGTTCAGGACTTGAAATAATCCCCTTCAGTGATATTTGTATTTCAGGAGATTGTGACAATTCAGTAAACTCTGGGGACGAAGATAAAAAGTCGGCAATGGTTTTTGTTGAGGATGGCAGTGG
>CEWG01222024.1_pt1 | contig 14431 bp, 14 predicted proteins | sample 361411 | NCBI WGS metagenome assembly CEWG01 (sample SAMEA2622173, study PRJEB7988) | marine metagenome | biome: marine biome (ENVO:00000447); feature: surface water layer (ENVO:00002042); material: "saline water (ENVO:00002010), including plankton (ENVO:xxxxxxxx)" | depth 5 m | reverse complement strand
TTTTATGAGTAAAACGTTAATATTTACTGCAACTTACAATGAAAAAGGAAATATAAAAAAACTTATTTACGATATAAATAAATTTAATAAAGATGTAGATATACTTGTTATTGATGACAATAGTCCAGATAAAACATGGGAAATTTTACAACAATTAGAAAAAGATCTACCAAATTTGAAAGTAATTATTAGAGATAGTAAATCAGGTTTAGACACTGCTCATAAACTGGCTTACGAATATGCCAAAAATAATAATTACACAAATTTTATTTCAATGGATGCCGATCTTTCTCATGACCCATCAGAAATTCCTAATATAATGAGTCATTTGAATGAATTCCCATTTGTGATAGGCTCTAGGTATTCTCTTGGCGGTAAATGTGAGATGAATGGATTCAGGCTTATATTAAGCGTTGTAGGAAACAAAATTTTTAAATATTTTCTGAAAATTAATTGTAATGAATTTACCTCATCATATAGGGGTTTTAATCTTATTAAACTTGAACGTTTTGATTTTAATTTGATTAACTCTAAGGGATATAGTTTTTTTATGGAAACGATTTTTAGAATAAATAGGTTAAACTATGAGATAAAGGAGATTCCAATAATATTCAAAAATAGAGCGCAAGGTAAATCAAAAATTCCTAAAATCGAAATTTTTAGGACATTAAAAAATATCTTATTACTTAAGTTTTTTGGTTAATGGATTAATGTTAATTAGATTTTAGTTTAAAATAAATTTTTACTTTTCATCTAATTTCTTCAAAACTAATTCTGACATTAAATCTATAGTACCAAGATTATCTAAAGTAATCTCATCATCCTTAATCTTTATTTTAAAATTTTTTTCCAAAAAAGAAATAGATTCTATTATCCCAAAAGAGTCTACATAACCTAAAGATATTAGTGACTCCGAAGTAGGAAATTCTTTTAAGTTTTTAAGTTTAGGATTACCTAATTTAAAATAATTTATTATCTCTTTTTTAATTTTATCAGTATTTATCATTATTATTTAAATATTTTTTTTTATAATTCGTTAAGCAGTAATCCGATAATCCAATTATAAATGCCATATTTTCCCTAAAACCGATTCTGTTACTACTTGCAGGATGTTGAATCTTTTTAAATAAATCATAAATACTATCACTGTTTTGATTATTCAAGTTTTTAATATTTTCAAAATATTCACGAGCAATAGGTGAAATATGATTTTCAGATAAAAAACTTTTAGCTTCTGGAGCTTGATAAGCAAATTTAGGTCTATTAACTATTTCACTAGGTAAATAATTTTTGAAAGAATTTCTTAATAAATGTTTAGATTTTATACCTGGAGCTTTTAATTTAGATTTAATATTAAAAATATAGTTTGAGAAATTTTCATCTAAGTAAGGGTATCGAGTTTCGATACTATTAGCAGAACTAACTCTATCCCCTTGTGATGATAAAAGGTAATTTGATAAAAGTGTATTTTCCTCGATGATTTGTGTTTTTCGATCACAGTCTTGATCTTTAAAATTTTTTGGTAAAGTATAAAGAAATTGTTCTACTAAATTATCAGCATCATATTTTTCCTCATTAAGATTAAAATATTCTCTTGTTTGCTCATATTGAGACCATCTTACAAGATGGCTATAAAAAATATCATCAGTTGCGTCTAAATTTTTTTTATAAAAATCTTTTATCATCTCAAAATACCTTGAGTTTTTAAATTGTGGTAAATAATTGTAAAGTTTTTGTAATAATTTATATCTCATTTTGGAGTCGGGAAATTTAGACCAAAACTTTCTTATTCTATTCTCAAAAAAAATATCGTATCCCAATAGCACTTCATCGGCTCCCTCACCTGAAAATACAACTTTATGGTTTGATTTTTTAACTTCCCTACTCAATAAATACATTGGAACAGGAGCAGTTCTAAATAAATAAGTTTCTGTGTGTTCTACAACTTTTGAAAAATTATTAGCTATATCTTTTGAAGATATTTTTATTTGTTTATGATTGGTTTTCAAAAAAGCACTTAATTTTTTTTGATATTGAGACTCATCGTATTCTGAATTATCAAAACTAACTGAAAAAGTATCAAGATTTGATATTTTTTTTTTTAATAAAAACGCTAATATTGCACTATCAATTCCTCCTGATAAATAACAAGCGTGACCAACTTCTCCATGAATTTGATTTATAACAGCTTTGTTTAATGATTTATAAAAATCATCATCAGAAATATCATTTTCATCTTTACGTTGAATAACTTGATTCTGAAAGTATCTTTTTACTTTTAAATTTTTTCCATCAAATTTTAAAAAATGTCCTGGAGGTAAAATTTTAATTTTATCAAAAGAAGTTGTATCACCGATATTGGTCCAAAAAAAACAAGTTTGTGCCAATGATGTTTTTGAAAAATCTATTTTATCTTTTGTATATTTAAGAATACATTTTATTTCAGAAGCAAAAACAAAATCAGTTTCATTCATGTAATAAATTGGCCGTATTCCATATTTATCCCTAGCCAAAAAAAGCATATTTTTATTAGTATCAAATATGTAAATCGCAAACTGCCCTTTTATTAAATCTAAAAATTTTTCCTCATACTTTCTATAAAGATATGCAATTAGTTTTACTTCACTGTCGATATATGAAGAATTTAAATTATTTATTTTAATTAACTTTTTATAATTAAATATCTCTCCATTGAAACCAACAATTAACTTATCAAACTTTATTGGTTGATCGCCATTTTTTATAGACTCGATTGCTAATCTATTTGTTCCAAAAGAGTACCCTTCATTTGAGATAAATTGTTTTTTATCCGGTCCTCTGTAGGATATTAAATCAAGAATTTGATTTATTTTTTTTATATTATTTATATTAGACTTTTTTTTTTCTAAAATAAAACCTGCAATTCCACACATATTAATACTATTTCATTTGTTTTACAATTTTAGAATGATCTTCTCTTGCTATTTCAAATTTTGAATTATTAATTTTTTTCATAGAACCATCTTTGGTCATAATTTGTTTAAAACCTAATTGGACACCAATAGAATTTAAAATTTTTAATGTATCTTTATTATATGAACCACAAGGGTGAGCTACAGATAAAATTTTTGTTTTTAATATTTTTTCTAGAATTTTCTTGTTAGTTAGATATTCTTTTCTTTGATCTGAGTATTTTAGGCTACTAAATTGAAATGGATGAGTATGTGTATGTAACCCAATCAAATGTCCAGATTTATGTAAGCTTAATATTTCTTTCTTACTAAGTGTGAATTTGTTTTTTAAGCTATTTAATTTTAAACCTTTTTTTTTTATAAGATTTAACATAATAATTCTATAATTTTTATCACCAAGAAATTTATCTCTAATAAACCTAAAATTAATGTCTTGATAAGAATAATAAGTAAATTTCTTTTTCCATTCTAATCTTTCATTATGATACTTGTTTAGAAAATTTTGAACTTTGATCTTATTATATCTTTTTTCTACATGAGAAAAAAAATCTTTATAAAAAAAATTAATATTTTTATAAAATGTGCTTCGAAAATATCTGAATATTTCAATATAATTAGGTTCACCCTTCAGACACGCTGTATATACAAAAAAAAATGCCTTTATATTGAATTTATCTAATATTGGTTTTGCTATATCAAACTGACATTTTAATGAGTCATCAAAAGTTAAACAAACATGATTTTTTTTTAATTCATTTGTTCTAAACATTTTTAAGAACTCAGCTGCATCAATTATATTTTTTCTACCAATATAATTTATTAATTTCTCCAAAGTTGTTTTATTGATTGAACCTTGTGATTTGAGATGTTTTTTATCATCATGAAAATGATGAAACATTACGCCATGATAAAAAGAGTTTTTTCGATTAAAATACATTAGAGAATACTTGGTCTATCAAAGTCTCCATCGGATTTAAATATCGAATATAGTTTTCTATTGTCAAATATTTTATAACAGTAATTTACATTAACAATTTTATTCTCATAAGGCTCAAAATGATGCGGCAAAAAGATATTTTTTTCCCTCAAAGTAAATCCAAGTTTTACTGGAATTTCTTTACAATCATCATTTATTAAAAAATCAATATAAGAAACTTTATTTTTTTGAAGATATTCTGAAAAAAAAATTGGATTAAAAAAATTTTTAAACTGAGTATTTGAAATATCTACAACTCTCCAGATTTTTTCATTTAAAATATTAATTTCTCTAATAATTATTCGTAATTTTTCTTGTCTTATAGAATTTGTTATTTCTAGAATAAAATATTTATAAGACGGGTGATTTTGAAATCTATGTCTAAAATATTCAAGAGATTTATCTTTATCAAAAAAGTCAAACCTGAATAACTTTTGAACACTTATTTTTTTTATCTTAATTTTGTTTTCTTTTTTAACAATATTATGGTCTTGGGTTATATTTTTTAAAAATTTACTATTTAAATTTGATTTTATAAAATATTGTTTCATTACACCTGTTTTAAAACCCATAAATTTAAACAAAATTTCAACTTTTTTGTTTATTCCTACAGAACATATCGATTTTGGCTTAAATTTATCGATAACAAAGTCTATCAACTCTATTCCTAAAGCTTTTCTTTCTGCTTTATTCTTATCAATTTTCCATAAAGCTAGCCACAAATTATCATTTCCAAAATTAGATAAAGATAAGTTTTTTGATATTAAACCTTGCAAACCAACTATGGATTTTTTTTTATCTTTAGCGATTACAAAATTTAAATGTCCCTTCTTTTTTACCAAGTGTTGCCATTTGATCAATTTTGGATTTTTGATAAAGATATGGTTTTTGCTCCAATTTTTTTTTATAAATTCAATAATACCATTAATATCACTAGTTTTAGCTAATTCAATCATAACCAAATTCCATCCTCAACTCTAATAAACCTATTCCTTGGGTTTAAAGTCTTAAGTAATTTTTTTCTTATTTTCTTTTCTAAATGATTTAAAATTATTTTAGTATTAGATTTTACTTCTAAATTTTTAAAATTCGTTACGCTGACATTAAAAAATTTTTTTTCAAAAAAATAATTATTATTGTCAACAATAGATTTTATTGAAATATTATTTTTCCTGCAGATCTTCAAACAAATTTTTGAAAGTTGATTAGCACAATAAAATATAATATCTGTATTTTCTCGAGTACATTGGTTAATTATATCGTTCTCAAGTGTAATTTTCTTTTTTTTTAAATTCTTTTTAAAAAATCTCTCAATGAAAATATTTTTATCTTGTAAAATAAATTGATTTTTTTCAAATTTTATTTCCTTTAATTTTTTAAAAAAAAAGATATTTTTTTCATAATATCTTATAAAGTTTTCAATAATTTGCTTTTCACTGACAGGTAAATTCATCATAAATTCTTGAATACCAAATTGTATGCGAGAAATAATAAATTTTTTGAAGTGCTTATTTATATTTTTTGATATTATTAAAATTTCAATAGACTCCTTAATAAGTTTAAGGCTTGAATATGCCACTTTTCCACCAACAGCTCTTCCTAACGAATTTAGATTTTGAGATTTTCTTAAATAAACAGGCTCTTTAATGACTAAAAATTTCTTTGAAATACCAATTATTTTAGTAATAAATACTTGATCCTCATAAATCTTCAAATCAGTAAATCTTATTTTAAATTTCTCAATAATTTTTCTTTTTATAACAAAATTCCAAACCGATGATCTAAAATTGTAAAAATCTTTAATATATAAAGATATATTCTTATTAAAAACTTTATTATCATGATTCTTACTTATTTGATTATAATCAACACTTTTATTTAATGAGTTGATACTTCGTAAGAAACAGAAATCAATATTGTTTTTGATTACTCTTTTTTTTAATATCTTAGTAAAGTTCTTTGACAAACAATCATCTGCATCAAGAAAAACAATATAATCTCCTTTAGCTATTTTTAATGCTCTATTCCTTGATTTAGAAACACCTAAATTTCTTTTATTTGAAATTAATTTTATATTATCTCTAAGATATTTTTTTACGATTTTTTTTGAACTATCTTGAGAAAAATCATCAATCAAAATTATTTCAGTTTCAGATGTTAAATTTCTTAAAGCACTTTTGATACAATCTTCTAGAACTATTTCTTCATTTCTAAAAGGAATTATAATGCTGAATAACATTTACTAAATATTAATGTTATTTTATTTTTTTATATGCAAGAGGTCTTTTTTTTGTTTGTTCTGCTGCAGGTATCCACTTTGTGGAGTAATCTCTTCCATTACAATAAGAGCAAGCCGCTAAATAATCTTTTTGATAGCATAATTTAAAAATTGACTCTCTTATTTCAGCTAAAGATTTATTTTTATCTAATAAATCAACATAATCACTCTTTTCATCAGGAACTGCTCTTAAATTAGTTGCGTTAGCTGAATACGGACATCTATATAATCTTCCATGTAATAATGATATAAGGTCACTGTTACAACAGTTATGAAATAAATCTTTTAATTCATTTTCATTTCTTTCCATAAATGGCAAAATTCTTCCACAGTCTTGCCATTTAGTAGTTCGTGTGGTTGAATAAGCCACGTTCTCCTGTTCAAAGAGAGCCACTACCTCATCATGCTTGAGAGAAGCTTCGTTTCCATAATTGGTTATGTCAACAATCACCTTAGGATGTTTTAGACATTCCAGCGCTTGATCTTTTGGAACAATTTTTGCATTAGTATAAACAATTATTTTTGTGTCAAATTTTTTCAAAAAATTAATAATTTTATATAATTCTTTGTGCATGAAAGCATCACCGCCGATTACTCTAAACTCATCTAATTTATCTATAGCATTCATAAATGTATCTATTGATGAAAACAGTTGATCACTTTCAGAATTAATTGGCTTTTCATAATACTGCATTAAATTAGAGCAGTTGAGACATTTTGCTGAACATCTCTCTGTTATTTGAACATCTATAGTTTTTAAATGAAGTTTTTTACTAGATACATAATTTTCCTTTTTGCACATTTCCAAATAAAAATCTAATTCTCGTTGTAGCTTTAAAATTGGGAAATCTCCTTCACTTCCTTGAAGTTGGAAAGTACTTTTTTTCTTTTTGTAAAAATCTTCTAAATCAAAATCTTCTAATAAAACTGAACAGTCATAAATATTTTCAAATTTATTATCTTTTAAATATTTCCCTACAGTATTTAAATATTTATTACTAATAAATACATTGATTTTTTTGTCTAATCTTTTTAATTCCTCTTTTGAAATTACTTTTAATCCATCTATGATATTACCAGTCAATCTTTCATCACTATCACAAAAATAATTTACATTTATATTATTTCTTTTTAAAAATTCTAATGAAAGTCTCCCTATCATTCCAGCTCCATAAAGAATGGTCCTGTCTGATATTGATTTTATTTCTTTTATGTTTAATTGTTTCATCTTATTAAATTTTTAACTATATAGGTATTTTTATAACTTTATAGCTTAATTTCTTAATTTTAATAATTCTTCATTTGTTAAATTTGTTACATACTTATCTTTTTCAAATGGATTGAATTTTTTATTGAGGTGGGGTGTTTTTGATATATCATCTATACACATAGCTGCAGTCCATCTAATTTTTTTTCCCTTATTTTTAATTGAACAATGTAAAGAAAAAGGTGAAAATAAAATTAAATCACCAGCTTTGAAATTGGTGATTTTTACGAACTTAAAATTTTTCAAAAATTTTCTATCAACTGTTATAAAACCCGATTTTTTTGAGATCGTGTGTTTTATTGGTCCCAATAGGTGCGAGCCACTATAGATACCTAAACCACCAATTTGGTTACCACTATTTAATGGGAACCATAAATTTAATGATTTTAAGCTAACAAAATTATTTCTAATATCTTGATGAATTTCAGTCAGAAATTTATTTTGCTTCGGTTCAATTGCAAAAATTGAAGTACCTAGATGTCTAGGTGAATTTATTTCTAAATTTTTTAATATCTTTTGAACCTTAGGTGAAGTACTTAATTCATATAATTTCAACATATTTGAAATAGACTTGTAAACATGTGATCTTAGGTTGCCTCTTTTTTTTGTTATCTCATTGAAATAATGGTCAATTTTCACATCTAAATTCTTATTTTTTATTTTTGAAACGAATTGCTCCATGCATAAAATCATATCAAACTTAATTTCTTTTATTAATTTTTGACTAACTATATTTTTTAAATGGACAAAACCGTCTTTGTTAATTCTATTTTGTATTTTTTGATAGCTCATCTAAACTGTTACTTAATATCTATCTTATATTTTTTTAAAATCTCTTTTCCTTTTAGAAAAGAACTAAAATCCACAATATCATCTGTATCGATAGATATATTAAAATTCTCCTCTAGCCCAGATATGAGTGTCATGTGACCAATGGAATCCCACTCTGGAATCTCATTATATTTTAAATTTTCATTAAACTGATCGTTTTGAATATTTAATGAATCTAAAAATACTTTTTTGTAAATTTCTAAATTACTCATTCAATTCTTGCTCTATTTTTTCTATTATATGATTTTCGTCAAGCTTATATTGTTTTTTTAGAAAGTTATACGATCCACTCTTAACATAATTATCATTAATTCCAAATATTAATTTACGAGGAGTATTCTTTTCAAAAGCTAGAGCTTCTAAAACAGCAGATCCTAAGCCCCCTATAACATTATGTTCCTCTAAAGTAACAATAAGTTTTGAATTTAACGAATTTGATAAAACGCTTTCTTTATCGATTGGTTTTATAGTGTGCAAATTTATTACCGAGGCATTGATTTTTTTTTCTTTTAAAGCTTTTGAAATTTTTATTGATGTAGCTACTGTTGCTCCTGTTGAAAAAATAGTTATATCGTCACCATTAATTAGTTTAATTGCTTTACCAATTTTAAATTCATAATCTTTATCATAAACAATAGGGTTATTGGAACCACCTGTTAATCTTATATAGCAAGATTGACTGTGAGACATTGAAGCCTCTATAGCTTTTATTGTCTCTAAAGAGTCTGCGGGAGAAATAATAGTTATATTAGGAATTGATCTTAGTACCCCAACATCTTCTACACAACAATGAGTGAAACCCAAGTTTCCTAAAACTAATCCACTTGCTAAACCCACCATAGTAACTTTTTCTTTCATATAACCTAAATTAACCTTTATTTGCTCACAACATCTCATTGTTTGGAATGGTGCAAATGTAGTTGTAATAACTTTATAATTCTCTCTTGCAAGACCAGTTGCAACTCCAATCATGTTCTGCTCAGATATGCCTAATTCTAAGTAATTATCTTTGTGCTGTTTTCTATATCTATCTAAACCAGCAGAAGTAGATACATCACAAGACAATATCATTAGCTCATTATATTTTTTAATTAGATCTAAAGCATATAATCCAAAGGATGCTCTAGGACCAATGGTAGATAATAATTTGATATTTCGTTGATTAATTTCCATTTTCTAATTCTTTAATAGCTTCATCATAAATTTTTTTAGTCATAATTGAATGATGCCAGTCATTGTTATTTTCAGAAAAACTAAAACCTTTCCCTTTTATTGTGTTAGCAATTATTACTTTTGGTTTTTTTTCGTCTGTTATCTTAGAGAATACATCAAAAATTTCGTCGATGCTGTGACCGTCAATTTCAAATGTATCCCATCCAAAACTTCTCCATTTTGAATTTAATTCACCTAAATTCATAATTTCATCATTTGAACCTGTTTGTTGAAAATTATTTCTATCTATAATGACATTTAAATTATCAAGGTTATATTTCGATGCACATAAAGCAGACTCCCAGATCGACCCCTCGTTACATTCTCCGTCACCTATAATGACATAAATTTGATTACCAGAACTTTTTTTTTTTGATGCTATTGATAAACCAACTCCGATGGAAAGTCCCATACCAAGCGACCCTGTTGAAAAATCAATACCAAGATCTAAATTTTTTACCGGATGTCCTGCCAAAAAACTATCATCTTTTTCAAAACTTTTTATCTCTTCCTTTGAAATTAGACCTGAGGAATAGAGGGCTGAATAATAAGCTAAACAAGCATGTCCTTTACTCAATATAAATTTGTCAGACGCAGTTGAATTTTTTTTGTTTCCAACATTTAATTTCATCTGATAATTAAATAAAAAAGATATTATTTCAACTATTGACAGCGCGCCGCCGATATGAGCGCTTGAAGCTCCAGCCTCAAGAGACATGTCAAGTATGTTTCTTTTAACTGATCTACTAAAATCTAAAACATTTTTTTTTTGATCAGTAGATTTCATTATTACATTCCACCATCAACTCTCAAAACCTGACCTGTTATATGAGATGATAAATCTGAGGATAAAAACAAAGCAGCATTAGCAATATCTATTGGTTCAGCAATTTTATTTAATGATTGTGAATTTATAACCTGCTGAATTATCTCTTTTTTTGTATTTTCTGTTGCCATTTTTGTGTTTGTTAATCCTGGTGTTATAACATTTACCCTAATATTTTTTTTTCCAATTTCTTTAGATAATGTCAATGCTTGAGAAATTAAAGCAGCTTTAGAAGCAGAATACGCATTTCTCCCTGGAGGATTATCTAGAGCTGAAGTTGAGGAAATATAAATTATAGATCCTTTTTTATTTCTCATCATTTGTTTCAATATATTTTGAGTGAAAGATGTTTGTGAGAAAAAATTTATTTCAAAAATCTTTTTAAGATCAGAAATTTTTGTCATTTGGAATAATGAAGTATCTACAATACCAGCATTGTTAACTAGTATATCAATTGGAATTTTATAGTTATTAATTTTTTCGCAACAACTTTTGATACTGTCAGAACTTGAAAAATCAATCTCAACTAACATGATTTTGTTTTTACTTTGATGTGAAAGTTTATTAGTAAAATTTTCCAATTCACTATCTATTTTTCTTACACATGCAAAGATATTTGCTCCATTTGATGAAAAAACTTCAAGAATTGATTTGCCAATTCCTCTGTTACAACCTGTAATTACTGCAGATTTATTTTTAAGTATCATTCAGTGATAAAATCTTCTTCAGAAAATATCTCACTAGCTAGCGCTGGTTTAAAAATAGTTTGACCTGATTTTGTCATAAAATTTTTAATAAAATCTTTATCTTCACCAGCAAGACAAAGGTCACTATGATTTCTAAAATGTTTAATACTAAATCCATAATCTACAATTTCTTTAAGACTTTTCTCAAAAATGTTGCCAATTTTGATATGGACATATGGACAAACTAAAACATCACCAATAGGAGTTATATAAAGTCTATTTACAGTTGTGCATCCTAGAATTTTTTCATGATTTTTATCAAATGGGTTCCATACATTTCTTACAAGATTTTTATATTCTTTCCTTATTTTCCTTAAATATTCTCTATCTTTATCATCACAAATAATTCCTTCAGCATTTTGCCACATCCCTGAGGGCACAGCAACATTGAGTAAAGTTCTATATCTTTTTTCTTTTGAGTAATCTAAAAGTTGTTTGAAATGTTCTGTATTTGCATTGTAATGGCCCACTGTTATATTTAAGTAGGGATCCATGCCTGCATTTTTAACATGTTCTAATGCAGCTATTGCTCTTTTCCAAGACTCTTTTCTACCTCTTATTTCATCATGTATTTTTTCATCCATACTATCAATGCTTACAGATACTCTGCTAACTTTATATTCGGCTAATCTTTTTGCCATTTTCTCATCTAAATAATAACCATTTGTAGTCAAATATAGATAAAATCTTTCTGGCTTAATCGCTTCAAGAACTTTAAAAAGTTTTTTCGGTTGCAGTAATAACTCACCTCCTTGCAAGTCAAATTCAAAATATCCTAATTCATCAGCATCATCAGCGAGTTTAGCTATAGCATCATAATCTAAGTACTCTTTTACATGATCTCCCTTTGGAGAATTTGTAAAACAATATTTGCATCTTAAATTACATGCATTGTTGAAATTTAAATCAATACCTCTTGTTTTTTGACCAACTTTTCCATCATTTTTTTGAACATATGTATAAAAATCCCTAAGCTTTTTCATAAGTCTAGGTTTATTAAGTAATGATGAAGCTATTGGCATAATTTTTTTATTTAGTAGTATACTTTTTTATCTCCTCTGGCAATATAAGACAAAATTCAGCTTTACAAACTATTTTGTCATTAACGTATCCTTCTGCTGAGCAATTTGCCATACCTCTTTTAAAACTTAATATTTTACTTTCTAAAACTAATTTTGAGTTAGGTAAAATTTTATGGAAAAATTTAAGTCTATTTGCGTGAGTTAAATATAGTGCTTTACCTTTATTACCAGGTAGACTTAAAATAGCCATAGATGCCATTTGAACCATGGCTTCAATTTGAAGTACTCCAGGCATATTTGGATCACCTGGCCAATGTACCTCTAAAAACCACTCATTTGCTGAAAGTTTTTTATAACCCTTTGCAAACTTACCAGGAACACAATCGTCAACATGATCTATCATTAAAAATGGAGGTCTATTTTTTTGATACTCAAGAATTTTTTCTAAATTAAATTCCATTCTAGTTTAAATAAATCACTCTTGATAATGTTCTAATAAGATCATAGCCATCCCAAAAATTATTTATGTTTAAAGACTGGCCAACAGGAACTATTCTATCCCCACCCATTATATTTTTTTTTATAATTAAATTCTTAATGTCTAAATTTGAAACCCCATAATATGTAATTGTTTGGCATTTTTTATCAATATATTTTTCAACATTTTCAAGTTTCCTCAATGGTTTTTGATAGAATGTGCCATGTGATCCTCTTAATTTTGAATTAATATAATCTTTATTATCTAAATCTATTACGTAAATATTATTTGAATATCTTTTTAATTTTTCAAAATCATTATTTGATATTATTTTTGACACTAAATTACTGTATTTATCCATTATATCTATCTCTTTAAATTTATATCTTTCAGCTACTAAGGAATTTAATTCTAGCCAGAATCTCTCGATATTAATTTTTTTTTTCCCAATCCAAAAAATTATTTGAGGTGAATTACAGGCTAATTGACCCATCATATATGAGTCGTAGAAGAATCTTTTTATAAAAATTTTAAGATCGTTTTTGTTATTAAATTTAATTAAATCTTGATTGATAATTGAAATAGAGTAACGATCTGAAAATGTAAGCTCAATGCTTCTCTCAGGTAAAAAAACTTTTCTAATTTCATTGATTGATTTGTCACCTCCCCAAATCATTCTTACATCACAAATCATTGATAAGTTGTGGGTAATATTTTGATTATCTTTATGGTCGTAATCAATAAAAATATTTGTGTCTTTGATTGATTTATAGATTTTTTTTTTTGAGATATTTTTAAATGCCTTAAGAATTAATATCTTTTCTGGAAAATTTTGTTTAGGAATTCTCACAATATTTGAGTTTCCAGATAGTAAACCAAATAAAAAACTGTAAAAAAAATTTGTCGGCACATTAGAAGGGGAAATATGAAAAACTATTCCTCTTCCAACCCTATCTTCCTTACTTAAATTGACTGAATTTTTTATTTTTAATATATTTCTTCTTGTACACCAATTCATTAAAAAATATAATTCAGTTAAATTATTTTTATTAAGTTTTTTTAACTCTTTTGAAAAATCTATAATAAAATTTATAACATTGTCGTCAAAAGGTTTTCGTATTTTTCTTAATTTAGATAAATTACTATTTAAAATTTTTTTAAACATTGCTACAGCCTCTAATTTCTGCAAATTTGACTCTACCAAAAACTTCAAAATATTTACCTTTTCTTCCGCACTTGCAATCATCTTCTCCTTTAATTCTGCCTAAATCTTCTGTAATAAGATTGTGTCCTGGATAACTTTTAGGCAATAGAGATATAATTTGAATAAATCCAATTTTATTATTTTCAATCAAATTAAAATTTTTATCTCTTATGAATATATCAGAGTAAATGGATGCATGTAAGTTTCCGTATTCACATTCAAAAAAAATTGATCCTGTTTGTTCGACTAGACCATAATAATTATGAATTTTCTTAATTCCTAATATTGAGTATAATTTTTTTTTGAATAATTCATTTGAAATTTTAAATTTTTCTAATTTTTTCCAACCACCTCCATGGATTAAAATACAATTATCAAACTTTGAAATTACTTTGTCTTTATTTATCTTTTTAATCAAAAATTCAAATATATCACTTGTAAAACCAAACAATAAAAATTTCTTTTCTCCAAAGGAATTTAGAAAATCATTTAATTTACTATAACAAATTTCGCCGTTTTCAATTATGTAAGTGTGGTTTTTTCCATAGAAAGAAAAACCACTTATCGCTGCCTTTTTTGCATCAAAATCTTTTTTTGTTTTTACTTTTCTCTCATCACCTAAAATTAACATTGGTAATCT
>CEWG01146516.1_pt1 | contig 14434 bp, 13 predicted proteins | sample 361411 | NCBI WGS metagenome assembly CEWG01 (sample SAMEA2622173, study PRJEB7988) | marine metagenome | biome: marine biome (ENVO:00000447); feature: surface water layer (ENVO:00002042); material: "saline water (ENVO:00002010), including plankton (ENVO:xxxxxxxx)" | depth 5 m | reverse complement strand
CGTGCCATGTCCGCATGGTATTCAAATTCTTCTATGCTACGTTCAACTATTTCAGGCGTTGCACTGGAAAGCACACAAAATTGTCCAGGATGGAAACTTACTTTGACATTTAGTCTTCTTGCCATTTCGCCAACAGGTGCAAATAATCTTTCACAATGATCTTGTATGTGCGGCTGTTGCCACCAACTTTTCCAATCTTTTTCTGTGTATCCTTGTAGCATCTCACTACCTAGCCTGACCATTCTGCGTTCAGGTGGCAGTGTGCCCACACGTTCCAACAATCTACGTGCGGCTGTGGCATTGTGGTTCATTATGTCCCACTGTCTTTGCACCGCATCTTCTGGATGTTCTCTCAACCAACGCATAGTAGTTGATCTGCCATTAAGATCTCTGTCCTTGGCATTTACTTTCATACCGCCAAACTCTTTTTCAGAGTTCAACCATTTACAACAGAAACCTATTCGCATAGTTGTAATTTTAACACAATTTTGTTGTTTGTCAATCTTGGAAAAATGCCCATTGGCCAATTATGTCACTACATTTCAATTTAAAACCGTATTCTCTATCTATGTCACGCAATAATTTATTAACTTTGGACATACTTAATCCTATGTCTGCTGGAATAGGCAAAGCCTCAATTTCCTTTTCTTTCATTTTTTTTGCGGCCTGTACTCTGTGCCATCCGTCCGTAAGCAAATAGTATCCAGAATCTTTGATTGGCGTAACAAGAATGGGATCAAACGGCTCTGGTTGTTTTATTAGTTTGTTTATCCAACTTCTTTTTTCTTTGTTTAAAGGACGAACAGCACCAATGCCCAATTCTGCCATTGTTACAAGTTTATCAATAGGGACCAGTGTCCTCTTTAGTTTAATTTTTTTCATGCTTATATGCCTTTGATTTTTTTGTAAGTTTTATGAAGAACATAAAACCAAACGCCATTTATACTTGGTTCAACTAGTGCCACTGCGCCTGCCTCCCATAAACTTGCACCTGTCATCACACTTACCACAGTCATTGCTATTATGACATGTCCTATTGTGTATATTAAAGCCAGTGCTAGACTCGAACTAGTTAATAGTTTCTTGAATGCTCCTTGTATGCCTTGTGTGAACTCAGTCATTGCCGGGAAGTTTTGTCATCTGTTTGGCACCGCCCATGTTAATGTACCCTGCCTGTTTCCTGTTAAATTCTGGCTCTGTGTCTGACACTAGCAAAATGTCATTTTCATCGATCATCCTTACTTCTAGTTCAACACCTATTTCGCCAGCAGACCCGTTTTCTTTCCTTTTAACCTTGAACGCTCTTGACCATCTTCCGTGTGCTACCAATATCCATTGTCCAACTTTCACATCATCTTGTAGCCTGCCCACTGCGTATACCTTGCCCCATCTAGGGTGTATGCCTTCTGCTGTGCCGTCGTCGTCAACTAATATGATGCCACCTTTAGATTTAGTTTCTCCAAAATGCATGTCGGATACCAGCACTCTTTTCTTTAAGGGTATAATATCATTCTCAACAGTGTATTGCTTTCCACCATGTGAACCAAATCCTTTGTTTTGTAAATCTTCTACCTGTCCCATATGCGTATTATATACTATTTTTTGTGTTTATGCAAGTTGGAAAATACTTCATGCATGAATAATTCATAAGGAATGTAATAATCTGGATGTAAAGTGTCGTCGATGTATTTCAAGTCATTCAGATAATCTTTCAATTCCAACGATTTTTTGACATCTCCTGCAAAATCAAAATCAAAAAGTTCTTTTCGGTCCTTTAAAAATTCCAAAATACCATTACTGTACACTGTGAACACGTCCTTAGGTTTATTTTTAATAGTTTTTCCACAGAAATCTATAATAGATTTATTGTTGTTAAAATTATTGGTAATAAATCCTGTGGTTATGTAATGAGGGTAAGATTTAATAGCATCGTGTACTATGTCATATTGTTTCTTAAGAATTGTTGCAAAAAAGTCGTGTGTAGTTTTATGATTGATTGGATTGACAAGTGCAAGATCCTTTGTTGATCTTCCAACTTCACTAAAACTTACAAGGAAACTCACGTCTAGACTGTTTTTGAAAAGTAGATCAAGATCATTTTGCAGTGTGTTTATGATCATACTATTACTGATTCCACCAATGGATCTATTAATCAGCAAATAGTCTTGATATTTGTTTGAAAATGTTCGTTTGAAAAAATTTGTTGATAGCCAACTGTCTCCAATTGCGTAGAATATTTTTGTTGGTTTAACAGTGCTATCAGACTGCTTGAAAGGCCATGGATACTTTTCTTTGTCGTATCCTGTTTTATCAAAAATTTCGCTGAGATTTTTGTCCCACACTATTCCAGACCATCAAGCGCCGCGTCTATTCCTTTTTTCGGTGCTGGTTTAGGTTTTGCTTGTCTCGTTGCCCTTGGTTGAGGTGCAGGTTTTGTTTCAACTGGTTGTACTTTAGGTTCTGGAGCAACTCTTCTTGGTGGTGTAGGTTTGGCTCTTGCCGGTGTGTCATCCACCATGCCTTTAGGTGCTTCGTAATATTTTGCAACAACTTCTTTCTTTGGCGTGACAACCTTACCGCCTGCCCCTAATACATCTCCTCGTGCATTAACACCCATATTACCAACTGCCCGGGTGTTTTCATTAGCGGCTCTTAATTTTTCAATATCGACCATGCGTCCTTGCATAGTTCTGTACATTCTTTTTCTGGGTGCTCTTGCTACCATAATATTAAACTCCTATATTAATACTTATCATCTACGATTTCACCGTATATAGAAAGTATGGTCCTAGTGCTATCTCTCTCACTCACTACCGAATGAACGTGTTCAACATTATTAATAAGTGCAGGCCTATTCAAAGGAAGTAATCCGCTTTTGCCAATTTTAAAATAACAATCACCTGCGTCTGTCAAAGTCCAATAGAATTTTTTGCAACCACGTATGTAGGGCACGACATCTTTTTGGTAATCATCATCCTTATGCATTCTTAAGAAACTATTTGGTTCTAACACCTGCGTATCAATTGTGAGGATGTTTTTGAAACCTATCTGTTTAACAAGTTTTGCAAAGTTAGGAAATCTTTTTTCATCTAGTTGATAAAAAGGCAGTTCGGGTTGGCAACTTTGTCGCACTGAATTTATTATCACTTTGCCGGCAAATATCTTATCTTTGTGTACGCACAATGTTTCACTTTCACGTAAAAGATCTGCCTTAGAAACGGTAATGCTATCAAGAACTTTGTAAGGTACTTCAGGACTATTTTTGTGCCACCAATTTGGTCCGTCGCCGTTTGAAAAAAAAGTTTTTATGCTTTCCGGCCATTGTTTCTTCAACTGTACAGGCCTGTCCACTGTTAGCATATAATCTTCAAATAAGTTTTTGCCGAACTTTTGATTTGCAATCTGCTGTAGGAACCTTTGCAACAGTATGCCTAATTGAGTGTGTATCCATATTTTGAATATACCTCTGTCATCCCACATTGCACAGGCAGGTTGATGCGTGTTTCCATTACCGTCTACGTAAAAACCAGTGTACAATATGTTGCCTATGCTTTCGCCATTTAATTTTATATCTGTAATTTCATTTTTTTGACCTGTGTAAGGAAAATTTAATTGGTACCAGCCATCATCTAGTCTCGACTCCTTGCCTAATTCTATATGGTGTGACCTATCATGCAGGTCCAGTGCATAAACTTCAGTGATAGTGTGCTGTGATGTCACGGAAATTATCATCTCAGAAACTCTTTATAGTCCAAGTTGTACAGCATTGGATTGATCTTATGTATACCTATCAGGAACAGACAAAAACTTGCCACGGAACTACCTCTGCCCACACCCCATACAATGTTATTTGCTCTTAATGTATCTACAAAATATATCAAGAACTGTAACACACGTATAAACTGTTTTTTCTCAAACAAATCATATTCCAACTGTACACGTTCTTTTTCTTCGTCGTTTTGGCATTTATCTAATAACCATTGCAGTACATTTATTTCATAATATTCTACAGGCATGTGCCAGTTATTAATGTTTGTAGTATCGAACTCCTGAAGATTGCCACGCTCGGGTGCTTTGTTGATCACAGGAAGGTCTAATCCTAAGGCTTTGACTGACGAATTGTAGTTTCCTGTGTCCTCAAAGAATAGTTTTGTAATATCAAAATTAGGATCTGTGTATAGAAGATCTATTGCATCTTGTTCGGTGAACAAAACATCGCCGTGGTCATTTATTTTTGTCTTTTCCGCCATCTAAAACTTTCGGGTTGAACTCGAATATTTTAGCATGTTCTTGGTGCTTCTTGTCAACAGGAATCTCTGTATTTGTCCAACTGAAGTGTCCTGTGTAAATGCCTTTTTCTGTTTCTTTGTCATAAGTTGCTGTGTCAGGCCTCAACCACCATGGATCAAAGTTTTTATACTTGTCAGAGAACCAGTCAGGCCTATCTAATAGTATAAGCTCTTTGCTGTCTTTGTCAACTGAATAGGTAATACCGTCCCCTTGCCAGGATGACAGGTCAATGTGATTGATAGTGATTTTCGAGTCTAATATAGAATTTGCCTTACAGAAGCACACCGCCGCCATTATTTGGTCATAGGGAGGCCTTGGTAATTCGATAAACCTATTGTTGGTGTTCATTTTAAGCACATCATACAGAGGTTCTTCTCTCCATGTAGTGATTGTGTTTGCAAATACTTGTTCGAAAAGATTTTTAAGTCTGTCAAAATATGCGGTTTGTTCTTGCAAACTTGCAGTGTGTGGCGTAAGACTTATGGCCACGTCGTACTCGTTCGAAAACAATTCACCGTCTACTATAATAATTGATTTAAATTTAGTCTTCCAACTGAAACTGTTTGACATGGAAAATATTTACTATTCCATGTTTATCAAGTCACCCATATCTGGCTCGTTCCTAAGTTTTTTATGATTCTTGTGCCATTCCTCGATACGTCTTTGTCTAATTGCATCTCGATAGGTGTTCAAAGCAACTTGAAGACTTTGAAGCATTTCCGGATTTCTCCCACGCCTAGCAATTGCCACTTTCCTGGCAAGTTCTTTTATTCTTTTTGAAATGTCCTCATCAGACATGTTTCCTATTTCTTCTTGTAATGGATGAAAATACATCACTACCTCCTATTAGATGTAGTTGTTGCCTAACTGGTGCATTAAAATATTAGTTCCGTTGTCTGGACTCATGAACTCGTACAAGTATCTGCCTGACGTTGGCACAGTGATAGTATCTGAACTTCCGTCCCCGCCCGAAACGTTGCCAGAAACCAACACCGCAGTTGGAATGGTAATTGTGTGTGCAGTCGAGGTGACATTTATGTCTAGTATTATTCTGCCTAACTTGTTAGCGGCCGGCAAATTAGAAAATGCCAATGTGATGGACGCATTACTTGTCAGTGTTTGATAGTGCCCGTTCTCATGATTCAATGTGATTGAACCGCCTGTAGTACCGTGTGCATATACTGTTTCTGAATTGTCCTTTAATTCAGCGTCAGTGATTGTATTACCCGAGAAATCATTGGCCGCGTTAAGATTTGCTTTATTGCTTTGCAAATCTTCAATCTCACTTTTTGCTTCTGTGAAGTTAGTTTTAATAGATGCGAAGTTATCCCTAAAGCCTTGCGAACTATTGTCCTGTCCTGCTGTTGGGTATGTTCCGTCTATGTTTCCTGGTACTATTTTACTTGCCATTATGTTATATCCCTAAATCTTAGATATTTATCGTTGGTTCTTTCGACCGTGATAACATCTCCGTCTGACGGTGCTCCTGTAAGGAAAGTTATTGTGGTTTTCACTGCAGATGTATCGTGTGTTAGTTCAAAATTTGTATCTAATGTCTGGGCAGTTGTGCCTACTTTTACCAAAATATCTTCTTCGTGTACAATTTCTTGCAGTTCAAAAGATACGGTTGATCCGTCGCCTGTGAAACTGTTGGGATCCACCTTGCTTTTTGAGATAGTGTATCTATCAATAATAAAATCAATGTTTTTAAATTCAAGTTTGAGGTCTTCTATTCTCTTTTTTAGTTTAGCAGATGTGCCTGGCTTACAATATAGTATGGGAACAGCCTTTATATACCCTAAAGGTCCCACTTCTCCATCCTGTTCTGTTTTCATCCATAAAGGTAAGAAAGTCCATTCGTCATTGCCCAACGCTTTCATTCTGTCTCTCATGTTTTCCACAGCATTTGGCCTAATTGTTGTAGCACCTGTTTCAACTCCGTCGTTGTTTACAAAAGGATCGTGCATGTCGAGATATATCACCTCGTATATCACAGTGGATCCTGACTTGGCTTTGGCTGTTTTCAGTGCTCCAAAGTATAAATTTACTGGAGCGTGATTCAGTGTCATTTGATTTTGGAAAGTTGTCAGTGTTTGTGCCTCTATACCCGCCATCATTAACATCTCGGGCCTTAAACGCATTCCGAAGTTTGTGTCTTCTGGTCTGTAAATCTCAGTTGGTGAATTTATGTTTGGGTCTTGTGCTATGTTATAGAATATGTTTTGATCTATGAAAGAAGTAGCGTGGCCCATTAGATCTCCATATTCTATTGTTGTAAATGGAACGTTGATATCTAAAGTAAATTCTTTTGATGCTATACTTGTCTGATACTGATCTGCAACAGTGACAGTAAAAGTAAATGTCCTTGTAGAATCAGTCAATGCACTAGGATCGATAGTTCCAACAATGTTTCCTAGAGGCGAAAGTGTAATACCTGGCGGCAGAGATCCGTCGGTCACTGAATAAGAAAGCACTCTATTTTCTTCTGTAGCAGTGGCTTCGATCGCTAGTGTACTAGGAATATCTGCTGTAAGGGTGCCAACGTTTGATGCAGTTGTAAAAGTCACACCAATGTCTAGGTCTCCTATCACTGTCATTGTAAAGTTGCCGTCTGTGAACAAAGACTGTCCTGTGTCCATGGTTCTCGTTGCTCTTATTGTGAAAGCAAAGTCTTGTTTTACTTCTCCTTGCCTGCCCAAGTTTCCGTATATTTCGCCCGATGATGAATCTATTGCAAGTCCAGTTGGCAATGAACCAGATGCTATTGTGTACACAAACGGATTACCAGTGCTATCCAGGTCGTCTATGTCTATCTTGATCACCACTTTATTGTCGTGTCTATATGTTCCTAGATCTCTGTCGGTTAAGAAAACCGGTCTACGTTGTGAAGAGTGATCCATAGTAACAGGCACACCGTTTATTTCTGTCATGTCTGCCGTGATGTCAGGATTATTAACGTTCCAGTAAGCGGCAGAGTAAACAAAAATGTTATTTGCCTGTGTTGTTACAGATGTGCCGTCTGTGACTCTTGTTGTGAAAGCAAAGGTCATTGCAATCTGTCTTGTAGAGTCTTCAAAATAATCATCGGTAAGTTGCACGGTTCCTGTTATTCGTCCTGTGGAACTCATTGTTAGTCCAGGCGGCAGTATGCCTTCATATAATGAAAAGGTTAAAATGTGGCCGGGTCTGGTATCTATGTCTGTTGCTTCAACTTGGAAATCTACTGCCTCGCCATCCAATGCCCAATATAAGCCAACCCTTGACGAATCGTCCAATTGAAGTTGTCCAGACGCTGTTGTAAACACTGGTGCGTCCTGTCCTTCAATATCTAATGAAAAAGTTCTGTCTGTTACGGTACTTCCGGCCGTGGCTCGCACGACGAAGGTGTAAAGAGTTCTTTTGGCAACCTGGGCCGGAGTACCTGTTAGTAAGCCTGTTGATGTGACCTGCATTCCTGATGGTAGGCTTCCTGCGATAACGGAGTAAGTTATGGCCGTTGAGTCACTAGTGTTCGCTTCTAGTTGAAGAGAATACGAACTATCTTCGTTAAATGTGGCTAGTTTGCCTGCTGTGGTTGTCCACACCGGTGTTGCCATTAATCTTACTCCTTACAAGCGTATTTATTGTAGATTACTGACTATTATTCTGAGCTCGTATCCAGTGTTCCAGTTGTTGTAGTAGTTTTTCACGCTCTACTTTGTCGTTCTCCCGCTTGATAGACTCCTTTAAGCGGTTGATTTCTGATTGAGGGGACTTACGATGTCTATAGTTTCTAGTAAATTTTCTCATTTATGTGTAAAATTATAAAAAAAATTAAACGTTTATTACAGTTCTTTGGAACTTGAATACAGTACTATTGTCAGATATATTAGTTACTCTTAATCTCACATCACTTCCGCTTATGTCCGCAGTGTATGTGGCCAGTCCGCCTCCTGAATAACTTGATACAGAACCAAAGGTACTAATAAATGCATCCGATCCGTTGTGTGTCACGTTGGCCTCTACAATCTCATGTCTTCCATTTGTTGAATCAACAGCAGATATGTAATATTTGGCACTTCTAAAGGTGCCTTTTGCGAATGTGTTCAAAGTTGTTGTTGCCGAACTTGCCACAGTGGTTGTTGCATCAGAAATAGATGAGTGCGTCAATGTAGCACCCGCAGTTGCGAATGACAAGACTCCTAGACCGTTGGTAGTAATGAACTGTCCACTGGTTCCATCAGACGTTGGAAAAGTAAACCCACTAATTCTCACACTACCAGAACCGCTACCAGTCAAGAATAGGTTGTCGTTTGATCTATTAGATGTTATTGTGTTATCTGATATTGTAACTCCGTCAATTACTGCACTGGTGTTAGCAGTCAATGTGGTGAAAGTTCCTGCCAAAGGTGTTGTTGCACCTATCACTGTGTTGTCAATGTTCCCACCATTAATATCTGCTTTTGCAATTACTACTTGTCCGGTTCCTGCAGGTGCAATTACTAGGTCAGAGTTGGATTGCGTTGTTGTAATTTCGTTGTCAGTCATGTTGATATTTGAATCAACAGTCAAATTTGATATTACAACACTTCCTGTACCACCTGGAGTAAGATTTAAGTCAGCGTTGGAGGATGTTCCAATGATGTTGTCGTTGAATGTAAGATTATCTATAGTGCTTGTACCAACTAATGTGGTAGCGCCAGTGACAGATAATGTTGACAATGTTGTAAGACCCGACGGTACTTCTAGAGTTGAACCAAGTTCGGTCGCTCCAGTAAGTGTTGTTGTTCCTGAAACATTTATAGTTCCATCTACAATTAGTCCTTCATTTATGTTAATTGTAGTAGAATCATCAGAACTTAACGAAGTTCCTTTTATTTTAATCGCACCAAATACTACAGAACCTGTGCCTGCAGGCAACAAATTTATGTCTTCGTTTGATCTAAGTCCCTCAATATTATTATCGTTAAATCTTATTGCTGGAAAGTTTATTGTTCCTGTACCGGCAGGTTGGAAAATTAGATCATCATTACTTCTTATAGCCGCTATTTGATTTCCACTGATAAGGATGGCATCAGATGATATACCCGGAGCAGTGTATACTTCGGTAAAGTTATCATTGATTTTATCCATAGCGACACGTAAAGTGTCACCTGTACCGTCATTAGCGTTAGTTCCTATTCCTATTACTTGTTGCGCCATATTAAACTTTCATTACCCTTCTAACCACCGTAACCGTGTGTGTATTAGTATTACTTATCGTGCCTCTCAACCTGATATCATCACCACTTATGTCCGCGGAAAATTGTACTAGTTCGGAAGTGCTGTTTCCGACTCTACCAAATGTAGACAAATAAACATTTGTTCCGTCGTGTGTGATATTAACGTCGGCTGTTTCATAATGACCTAATGCTCCGGTCTCTGTATCGCTCACTGAAACTGTGTATTTGGCACTTCTGTAAACGGTCTTGTCAAATGTGTCAAGTGTTGCTATAGAACTAGGGGCACCTGCTGACCTTGTTAGGGCAATCCTGTACATGTTGACCGTAGTGTCTGTGTTTTGTTGAGTATTTTCTGCACGTAATTCAACGTTACTGCCGTTGTGTGCCACAGTAAAATTCATTAATGGACTGGTTGCTGAATGTGTGCTGATATTTGCAACATCCGACACAATATATGGTGCTGTGCCGTCAGACACAACCATAAGTTCTGCTATCTGTGATTCGTTTGCCACGTTCTTTCCTACCACTAGGTAGTTTGCCAGTTGAACTCCTGCGTATGCAAAGGTGTCTATCACATCATATGCGAATGCATCTTCAACCTTCATGTGAATCCTAAAGGCATTGACTGTTGTACTGCCACCAGCCGAGGATGCCGCACTCAAAGTCACTGTGCTTGATCCATCGTGTGCCGCCGAAAGTGTAAGCATCGCGGTCGACTTTGATGACACGTGGTTTGCGTGAGCAACAAAAGCCTGTGCTCCGTTGGTGATAACAGTTGCTTCTTGTATTTCTGCGGATCCTTCCGAGGCGTTTCTGGCAATGACGATATAATGAGCGCCTGTATAACTTGTATCCACGAATGTGTCTATCGCGGTTGCCGAACTTGATACTGTGACTGTGTCACAAAGTTTACTGTCGGCACCTTCAGCATTGGACTCACTGTCTGCCAATCTGATCCTGTAGAATCTTATTTTAACATCTGCCGAATTTGGTGTTGCCAGCAATCGCAACTGTCCATTATTGATGTCTGCAGTGAATGAGGTTAGACTGCCATGACTGCTGTGTTCGTTGAATGTTGTAATGAATGCATCTGTTCCGTCATGAACAACCATGGCTTCCAGGTTTGTTATGTGTCCATTTATTGTGTCATCCGCGGAAATATAGTACTTGGCACCTCTGTAATCAGCGATGGCCCAACTGTCAACTTCTGTTGTGTTGTCTACAGGTGCCTTCAATTTAACGGCGTAGGCCTGCACTGTTGATGATCCCGACGTGGAAGAGGCTTTGACACTGATCACTCCGGCTGATATCGTGGCAGAAATCTCCAGCATGTCTGTGCTTTTGGAACTGACATTTGGACCTTGTGCTACAAAAACATCTGTGCCATCTGTTACGACTGTGGCTTCACATATGAAATTTTCGGCGGCTCCTTTTTGTCCAGTGATCACATAATGGGCCGCGTCTGTTTCGCTTGACATGAATGTGTCAAATTCAGTTGCCGTACTTGATACTATGGTGTTCCCTATGACTTTCCTTGTGCTGTCTGTTGTTGACTCGGCCGACTCTGAATCAGCAAATAACACCACTCTGTTGACTATGACTTTGGTGCTAGATCCTGCTGTGGCAGAACCTCTGAATATCAAATCAGAACCACTGATGACCGCCGACAGACTGATAAGGCTGTTGTTTCCTGAGAAGTGCTCGTTGTATGTAGTTACGTATGCATCCGTCCCATCATGTGTTACGAGTGCTTCTATATTGGAACACTCACCTGTTGATTGGTTCTTGACATTTATGAAATATTTTGCTCCCACGTGTGCGCCATGTGTAAAAGAGTCCAGTGTGGCGGTTCCGCTACCTATGATTGGTGTAAGAGTGATATCATGTACCAAACCTAGTTCACCGGTGTATCCAGTGGAGTCGCTGTCACCAATTCCTATCCTGTAATAGGCCATTGTGTTGGATGGTGTGACTGATGATCCATCGCCGTCAGTCATTCTCAATCTTATTTTTGATGTGCTGTCATCTGCCGTGACCATGTCGGCGTCGAACGTTGGGTGAGTATCACCAGGGTCAGTTCTTGTCACTGACGATGATGTAAGAAAAGCGTCATTGAAATTGTGTAACACTGAAATTTTCTGTGTCTCGAAACTGCCGTTGGCCACATCGTTTGTGACTACATGATATAGTGCACCATTGAACTGACTTGCTGTGAATTCGGCGGCCGTTCTTTCAGCGGCAACACTTCCTTGCAGTGTTCCTTCCGCTATCACATGGTCTATCTCTGTTTCGTTGTTACCTCCTGCAGTGACACCTGCGTGTGTGCCTATTTTTCCTGTTGTTGCAGTTGTTGTGTTTGGACCAAGTCCAATTGCGTAATACTGTATAGAATTCTGTATTGTTGTGGATCCATCACTCTGGCCTGTGGCTTTCAATTCCACATTGGAACCGTTTATGCCAACATCAAAGGCACTGATATCGTTCATTTCTCCTGACTTGATTATGTGACTGTCTGTGACACCTGCCGCTTCTGTGCTACCATCAGAACTGATACCGTGGTTCACACTCAATTTGTTCATTACGAATTCATTGTTAGTCATGTCCTTTTGAACCATGTGATAGAACACACTATCGAAATCTGTTTTGGCCCATGAATTTATAACTTTCTGTGAGCTCATGTCTGGACTTGCTGATCCTCTGAAACTGTCGTTGTTAATTGTAGTAGATGCGGTGTTGCTGACTGTCTGTGCACCAATAATACTTTCATTACTGTTTATAGTTGAGGCAGATTCGTTATCCGCCAATAGTACTCTGTACATTGTGACCCTGCAAGTGCCTGCTGTGCCGTTGGCACCTCTCAATCTCACGTCACTGCCGCTAATGTCTGCTGTGAATGTTGCCAGTTCTGTGTTGCCTGAATTTGTTGACAACTTGTTGTACTCCGTAATGAAGGCATCTGATCCGTTGTGCACCACAATAAGTTCAGCGTTCATGACTTCATTTGTGGTTGTGTTGTTCACTGACACATAATATTTCGCACCTCTGAAACTTGCATGGGCAAAAGTATCCAACGTGGCAATTGCACTGTCAAGATCTGCTGTGACTTTTGTGGCAACGTTGCCGTCTGTGTATCCTGATGAATCGTTATCCCCTAGTCCTATTCGGAAAAATGTCAGGGCATTGAATGTTGATTTGGTTGATCCATCTGCAAGTGTACCCGACTGTCCTTTGAATCTGACTGCTCCAACAGAGGCTCTAACGTCTGAGGATGTTGCAATTATCTCGTCGTCATTATTTGTCTTGATAATCTGTGATGTTCCATCGAAAGCATCAAATGTGCTACCGTCTGCTGTTCCTTGTGCAATGGTTGTCTTGAATCCTGCATACTCTATCGAACTGTCCGCCGCGTCATATCTTTGCAAACAGAGATACCATGCACTGTCATATTTTGCTTGATCGAAAGTATCTAAAACACTGTCTGTGCCAGCACCTATATTTTCATGTGCTCCGACAGCCGTGTTTGCATCTATTTCAGTGATTGATGAAAATCCAATCGTGTTCCGTGCGTCCTGTATGTCCGATTGTCCAAGCAGTATCGGACTTGTGACCCACGAAAGTTGAGCACTTCCATCGGTCTGTAATAGTTGTCCCGAACTTCCATCTGAATTGGGTAAACTGATGCCATTGATATTGACATATCCGGATCCACTAGCATTTACTTCTAGATTATCATTTGACTGACTTGCAGTAATATTGTTGTCTGTGATTGTGACACCGGTCGTGGACAGACTTCCACTTGCCGCGGGGTCAAAAACCAATGTTGTGAACGTGCCGTTCGCTGGCGTTGTATTACCAATGACAGTGTTGTCCACAGTGCCTTCGTTCATATCAACGTTCGAAATTTGCACTGAACCTGTGCCATTTGCTGAAAGCACAAAGTCATCATTTGAACGTGTGACTTTGATCACATTGTCAGTAAGATTTATACTTGAGTCCACTGTAAGGTTAGAAACATTTACCACTCCAGTGCCGCCTGGTGTTAACACAAGATCTGCGTTTGAACTAGTAGAAATAATGTTATCATTAAAACTTAAATTGTCGATTGTAGTTGGTCCAACAAATGAAGATGCACCAGATACAGTCAAAGTTGACAATGTTGTTTGGCCTGTTACCTCTAGTGTGGAATTCACTGTCACCGCGGCATCAAAAGTTGATGCTCCTGCATTGAGTGACCCTGACACTAACAAATTTTCATTGATGTTTATGCTTGAAGAATCTGGAGCATGTATGCTTGTACCAGAGAACCCCAACCCGTCTATCATCACATAACCAGTACCACTAGGAACTATCCTTAGGTCACCGTTGGTGTTGGTTGTTTCTATGTTGTTGTCATTTATTTGAAAATCTTTTAAGATGATCTTTCCTGTGCCAGATGCTGACAGTTCAATGTCTGCGTTTGAGGATAAGGTTACTATCTTGTTGCCTTGGAATCTTATGTCAGACTTTACCGGTGCAAAATCAAATACTTCCGTGAAATTGTCATTGATCTTCTTACCGGCAGTTCTGATGCTATCACCTGTTCCGTCTGCTCCGCCCAGTGTGCCGAGATCAATTGTCTGCTGTGCCATAGAGATCTCCTATTAACCCGTGCTTATTTTGACATCATTTCCTGATCTAAACAGTCTGCCTGCCACTCCCGGGTCCGAGGTTGGAAGGCTTGTAAAATCTATCTGTGAGCCATCTGCCACGAGGTTTCCTGTAACTGACACACCACCTGATGTGGTTTCGAACTTTTTAGTGTTGTCGTGATACAGTTCAACTGCCCCGTCGGCAACGCCTTTTATCATTGTTTCTGAACTAGTATCCTTACCAATTATCACATTGTTGTCACTCTGTAGGAAAAGGTTTCCGGTTCCTGTCTCTCTTATTATTGAATGACTTCC
>CEWG01227735.1_pt1 | contig 14451 bp, 9 predicted proteins | sample 361411 | NCBI WGS metagenome assembly CEWG01 (sample SAMEA2622173, study PRJEB7988) | marine metagenome | biome: marine biome (ENVO:00000447); feature: surface water layer (ENVO:00002042); material: "saline water (ENVO:00002010), including plankton (ENVO:xxxxxxxx)" | depth 5 m | reverse complement strand
ATCAAAAGTAACTGCAGGTACTGTAATACTATTAGAACCAAGTGTTAGAGCTATAGGATTTCCGAAAAAAGAACTTCCATTTGCAGTAGTTTTATATACTCGAACGTTTGCTCCACCAGCAGGTAATGAGATTACATTCATAGTATATGTCTGAGAAGCTTGACTTGCCGCTCCTGCACTTATAGTTGTTGCCTCAAGTATATAAGGCCAAGCAGTTGCACTGCCAACAACAAAGTCTCCACAGGTACTAATTAATGAAGAAGTTTGCGCAAACACATTAAAAGAAGAAATAAAAAATGTAATTAACAAAAAATATGTTTTCATTTTTTTCAGCAAAAGATTGGAAAAATAATAAATACAAATAGAAATTAAATTCACACTCCTATGATTAATAGTAATATTAGTTTTTTTCATATTAAAGTATTAAAATATCTACTCTTTAAAATTGTAAAATTATTTTTTGTTCTTGTTAGATTCTTTATAAATTTTTGGTTCATTATAAACTCTTCTAATTACAGTATCTGTCATTTTTTTCATCTCTTCTATTGAACCATCATCTTTATATTCTTCTCGGATTTTTTGAAGTTCTTTTTTAAGACTTTCAATCAGTTCTGGTGAAGCCTGAGCGTATATATTATTCATTTCATTAGGGTCTGTTTTTAAATCGTATAATTCCCATTCATCCATTGAATAATAGAAGTGCATTAGCTTATACCTATCTGTTTTTATCCCATAATGTGGTTGCACCTTGTGCCATATAGGCCATTCATAATAATGATAATAAACAGATTTTCTTTGATTCATTTCTTTTCCTTCAAAGACTCCTTTAAAACTTTTTCCCTGCATCTCTGAAGGAACTTCTATACCAGCCATATCAAGAAGTGTTGGGGCAAAATCAACATTCATAATCATAGCATCTGAAGAGGTACCGGCTTCAATGATTTCTGGATTTTTAATTACAAACGGCATTCTAAACGATTCTTCATACATCCATCTTTTATCAAACCATCCATGCTCACCAAGATAAAATCCTTGATCGGAGGTATACACAACAATAGTGTTTTCACTTAAACCATTTTCTTCTAAATAATCTAAAACACTACCTACTGCACGATCAATACCAGCAACACATCTCAAGTAATCTTTTATATAAGTTTGGAATTTCCAATACTTTAGAGCATCCCCTTTTAGTGTATCGCTTGGAGACCAATATTGTCCTTTATCCCCATAGGCAAGCCAACGTAATGAATCTCTCCTTGAAAGTCCTGAAGGAGGTATTTGTTTCATATCTCTTCTATTAAGATGTTTACCAATTTCCATCATGTTTTCACTTGCTGCAAGTCGTCCCTCATAATTATCATTAAAGGTTTCAGGAAGTGGGAAATCAAAATCACTGAAAAGTTCATGATACATTGAGTCCGGTCTCCAGTCTCTATGAGGAGCTTTGAACTGATACAATAGCATAAAAGGTTTTGTAGTATCTCGATTTGACAACCAATCTATACAATCATTTTCAATAGCTTGAGTTACATGAAGTTTAGTTTCGACTACAGTATCAGTTCCATTAATACAAAATTGAGGCTTATAATAAGTTCCTTGTCCGCCCCAGTTTATTAAAACTTTGGAGTAGTCAAAGCCTGTTGGAGTAGTTCCTAAATGCCATTTCCCAATAACTGCTGTTTCATAGCCATTTTTTTGGAAAATTTTAGGAAATGTTAATTGTTTTCCATTAAAATCACCACCATCTACATTTTTATAAAATCCATTTACGTGTGAAAATTTACCGGTTAAAATAGATGCTCTACTAGGGCCACAAATAGAATTTGTACAATAAACATTATCCATTCTTGCACCTTCGTTAGCTATTCGATCTATATTAGGAGTTGGTGCAAGTTTACTAACTTGTGAACCATATGCACTAACAGCTTGATAGGCGTGGTCATCAGCCATAATATATATAATGTTTAATGGTTTTTTTTCTTTTTTTGCTTCATTTGAGATATTACATGCACTTAAGATGAATAATAAAAAGATTGAAAAAATTAATGTGCTAATAAAATTGAAAGATTTCATATATTTTTTTTATAATTATTTAGCTAGAGTATTATAAATACACTAAAAGAATTGTAATGAAATTATAGAGACTAGCTTAGTGTTTTAATGACACTAAAATAATTAATTTAATTAAATTTGAATAATAAAAAATATAAAACTTGAAGATATATATACTATCAATATACCTCTTAATATCTACAATTTGTTTTGGAACAGAATCACCAAATTTTTTGTGGCTTGTCTGTGAGGATCAATCTTTATTTTTTTCAATGTATGGTGATTCTAGTGCTAAAACTCCCAACTTAGATCAGCTAGCAAAAGATGGAATTGTATATCAAAATTGCTATACACCTTCACCTGTTTGTGCTCCAAGCCGAAGCAGTTTAATTACAGGTGTGTATCCAACAACAATTGGCACACATCATATGCGAGCTTACAAAAAATCAAAAAAAAGTAATTCAATAAATCCGCACAATTCATTACCATACTACAGTACAAAACCCAAAAAACCAATTCGTTTTTTTACTGAATATCTTAGAGCAAATGGATATTATTGTTCAAATAACTCAAAAGAAGACTATAATATGACTACTTCTCCACTTGCTTGGGATCAAAGTAGTCAATTAGCACATTGGAGGAACAGACATAAAGACCAATCCTTTTTCTCTGTTTTCAATTTTTATGTTACACATGAATCCAATATTTGGAAGAACAAAAATAATTATTCAAAAGAAGAGTTGGAAAAGATATCGAAACCTGATTTTTTGCCTGATAATGATAAAATTAAAATTGATCTATTAACTAACTATGAAAATATTGAAAAACTTGATCGGGAAATTGGACTAATTATTAATCAACTAAAAGAAGATGGCCTTTATGATAATACAATTATATTTTTCTTTAGCGACCATGGGGGGCCTTTCCCAAGATATAAGCGATCCATTTACGAGACAGGAATTCGTGTTCCCATGATAGCTAAGTGGATTAATGATACCATTAAAAGAAACCAAAATCAGTTTATTAGTTTTGTTGATTTTGCTCCAACTATACTTGAAGCTGCAAATATTAAGGAGGAATTCCCATTTGAAGGAGTTTCCTTTTTTAAAAAAGAAAAACGTCAATTTATTTATGCTGCAACAGATCGCTTTGATGAATACACAGATAAGCGCCGATGTGTTCGCGGTGGAAATTTTAAACTAATTTATAATGCTGACACTACCACATCAATATACAAACCTGTGAGCTTTAGAAAAGAAATGAAAATGATGCAGATATTAGACTCTCTTAATCAAAAAAATGAACTAAATACATATTTTTCAAATTGGTTTTCAAATGAAAAAGAACGTTTTGAATTATATGAAGTTTCTTCTGATTATTATGAAAGTAAAAACCTAATACATAATCCCAAATACAATAAAATTTACAGAAGTTTAAAAAAGCATTTATTTGAGTGGATGGACAACTCTGATTTTGGAAACATAAGTGAATCGAATATGCTAGAGTATATGTTTACTGAATCTATTTCAATACCAAAATTAAATACACCAAACTTAATTGAAAGTGATACTGGATATCTTATTGAATCTAATAATCTAAATACCTCGGTTGGATGGAGAAATAAAAATGAAACTAGTTGGAACGTTTATCAAAAAAACGAGATAATTCAACCTAATAATGATTTTGAAATTTTACTATTTCGACCAGGACATGAAACACTTATAAAAGCAGTTAAAAAATAAATCTAATTTGTTATTGAATAAGAAAAGGAATATTAGCTACTGAACTTTGTCCTTTATCATTTTTTACAAAAGCAAATAACCTATATGCTCCTTTCTTTTTTGGACTTATAAAAATGAGTTCATTTTCAGTTTGTTTGACTATTTCAAGTGGAATTGGATCAGGAGATTTTTGAATATCGCCTCCAATTTTATTACTAAATGCTTCCGGAAATAGAACGTATTTGACATTTACTTTTTTGTTTTTATATTTAGAATACTCTATTTTCACAGTTGCCTGCTTTGATGGTTCAATTATATGATCTTTTCTCCATCCTATATTTTCTAATGATATTTCTCTTATTGATGGGGCTCGTGAATTTGGCCATTCTCCTTTCCAACAATAATGCATCACATCAACTGCTTCAGTTGGGTTTCCATTCTTTAAAAACATTCCATGCCATGTTGCTGTTGATTCTTGTTTTTGTCCCCATAAAAAACAGTAACTTCCTAAACAACGTTCATTATCTTGTACAATCAATTCTTGATATCTTCTCAACCGCTGGTCTGCTTTAAAGCCATTTGGCGGTTCAACCTTAGCTTTCCAAGATGTTGTTTTCGCTTCAAAAGGTCCATTAACACCCCATTCAGTAACTATATAAGGTTTATCCCAGTTAAATTTCCTGAGATTTGCACCAGCATTTTCTATTGAACCATAAACATTGAGGCCTAAAATATCTACACTTGGACAATATTTTTTAATGTAATATGCTTTTGAAGGATCTACTCCAGCAATTACAGTCATTGTAGGATGGTTTGGATCAACCTCTTTTATAAATTTTGCTAGAATCTCTATAGTTTCCCAAACTTTAAAATTACTATACTTAAGGTCAACCTCATTTCCGATACCCCAAACTAATAAGGCAGGATGATCCTTATATTTTAAAACTTCATTCTTTAGTTGTTCAATTTGACCTTTAACAGCATATTCATTATTGTAGTCCATACCACTTCTTTCTGGCCTAACATGTAATCCAAGAGTAACTGTTAAACCATGTTGATGAGCAGAATCTAAAAGAGAACTGTTGTTTGTACTCCAAATTCGAATTGAATTGGCTCCTGAATTCACCAACAAATCGAAATGATCTTTAGCTCCTGCTCCTTTTATATAATAAGGAACACCATTTTTTAGTAATTCAAAATTTCCTTGAGTATTAGTAGAAACTTCAACTTTACTAACTTGAGAATATGTTTTGTTAGAAAATGCAATAAATAACATCAGTAAAAAAACAAAATTTATATTCCTTTCCATTGTGTTGGTTTTTGAGGGTTACCACGAAATTCAATTAGTTGAAAATTACCAACTTCAAACTGATTACCACTGAGAACTTTAAATCTAATTTCTTTAAATGATTCCCATGTAAATTTCTCATGTTCTTCTAATGATTTTAGCGGAAGATAAGCATCATAAATTCCATCTCCCCTATTTATAAAGTTACTATCATTTAGCACTATCTGTAATCTTCTTTTTTTACCTTTATATGAAAATAAAAACACCTTTAGTTTTGGTAACTCATTTGCTTTTATTTTAAATTTAATTGCAGATGTTCTATAAATTGATGATATGTCTACATGCATCCAATTGTATGGAGAAAATCCAAATGTATTCCATTTTAAATCTTTTGATTGAAGACAATCAACAACTACACTTTCATTTTTAAAAGAATTTCCAAATTTAAGACTAGATGAATATTTTGTATTTATGCCCCACCAATATTCTTTTCCTACTCCAAGATCTTGTGGGTGAGAATCAAATAATTTAGTGAATTTTTCTTTTGACTTAATGTAATTATAATTATGTGGTACAATTAAGATGTTATCTATATGTAAATTACCCTTTCTTTGAAATTCAAGACGAAGTTCTTTTATATTGCTCATATTAACTCCTTTTTTTTCATAATTGAATGCCTGCAGAGGAATTCGTATTCTTCTCCACATAGTATCAATTTTTCCTCCCTCAAGATCTAAATAATTAATTTTAGCTCTACATTGTTTACCTCCGTAATCAACAAGAATGAAAAACATAGGTACATTAGACAGTGTTCCCGAATCTATTCGTACTCGCATTTCAATTGCTGTAGACTTTAGAATTGGTTTAAGATTTTTGACTTTGTAATTACCCCATTTTAAACCAATTGCTATATATTTACAATCAGACTCATTCCATTTTATATGAAGATGGTCTTCTCCAACATAACTGTTATTAGTTTTGTAAGATACTTGTTTGCATGCATTAGTTTTTACACCCCACAACCCATTTTCTTTAGAATCTTTAAAAAGTACTTTATAAGGGAATTGTTCAAATGGCGAAACAGATTTTGATGGCTCATAAATACTAACATCTCGCATTGAACCGCAAGAAACTACAGAAAATACAAAAACTACTATAACTATTTTTTTAGCCATTTCCATTATTGATCTAATAAACTAGAGTTTAAAGTGAAAATAATATTATCTATATCGGTTCGAACATCTTTACCAAAATTTTCTGGGCAAACTGGATTTCCAGATGATGAAGGACAAGCTTGACATGAGATTCTAATCGCTCTAATATCACTTGGATTCATATTAAAATTAATATTTGGATCGTTTGCAGAGACTGGCTCAAAATCTGAATATCTAAATGATTTTAGTTGCCAACCTTCCCAATCAACAGGTATCTTCATTTTATAAACTTCCATATTTGACTCAAAAATATCTGATGCATTATTGTTAGTATTATCATTAAATGGAACCACTGTTTCTTCCGATATTAAAATATTAATAAATTGTCCAGTATGTAAGTCTTGTAAATCTGAAAGAATACCTATATTTAAATATAATTCTTCTGGATTTTGTGTAGCATCAGAAATATTTAATGGTAAGTCAATAGCTCCTAAAGACCAGTCCCAATTTACTCTACCGCCCATTTTGTAATAGTAATTTCCCAGTAGAGCATCATCACTTGCTAAAGAAAAAGTCATACCTCCACCATCATTATTATAATGAACTAGACCATTTTCAGGAAATCCATTTTCAAAACTCTCTACCCATATTCCATCCTCATAATCTTTTGCTGAAATAATATTAATTGTATCTCTAATTGTATCAATTTCATTTTCAATAGTCAATTCTACAATACACTCTTCCTCAGAAAAAAATGGAATCTGTGATGGTCCACCGTTCCACAAAATATTATTGGAATCAATGACACTTGAAAAACCTGTTATTAATCTAGTTGCATTAGTGCTTGTTCCCGTAATAGAAATTTTCCACTCAACAGGTTTGTTGAACTTACAATGAAATCCAACTTGTTCGTTGTCAGAAAAATTAGGATTTTTATTTGTTATTGAAAGTGATTCTATTAATTCAAAATCTGCATATAAAGTTTCAATTAATGGACCTTCAAACTCTTTTTTTGTACAACTATGTGTTAAACATAAAACGCCAATAAAAAGAAAAATTTTTGTTTTTATTTTCATAATTTAACGGATAAAATTAATAATAATCTATTGTATTTGTAATCTAAACTTGGTTGATCAACAAATTTTAGTCCCCACCAATTGTAATGAAGATTAGCATAAACATTTTTTCTAAACTTATACATTGTTCCTATAGAAAGCATATGATCTTTTTGGTCTATCTGAGAAGGAGTGTAATATGTTATATTACCAAAATTATCTCGTTGAATCAAGAATTCGTTACCATTAGCATTAAATTGCTTATATGATGCTTGAACAAAAAACTTTTTAGCTAGTTCAGCATTAACTGATATACTCATATGATTACTAATTAAATTCAATGAAGAAATCTCATCCCCTTCTCTATCTGTGCGTTCACTTTCTGATGATACAATAAGACTAAGTTCATTTTTTAAATTAAGTGATTTATGTAAATTAATTTTTAAAGCACCCTTTAGAAGACTAAAACTTCTTTTTTCTAAAGCTCCTTGACCTATTACCTCTTTATAAAATCCAGTCTTAATTTTAAATAGAAAAAGCTTATTGCTATTATTTATTTTTGCGTTAAAATAGACTCCACTTCTATTAGGCGTAGCGTCACCATAAGGAAGTATATTTGAATATATTGGGTTGAAAGCCATTAGTAAGCTAGAAATATCTTGATTATACAAGTGTTCATCTGAAACCAAATCAAACAAGGAAGGCTGTCTTGGAACAGACATATTGGTGTAAAATGGATAAATCGTATTATTATTACCATCAATATAATCGATACGTCTTGTTTGAGAACCTGCACTTCTAAAATCAGGATCTACATAACGATAACCTAGCTCAAATAGTAATGTGGAATCTTTTTTAATATATCTGTTGTCTATTTCAAGGTACATTCCTTTAGTTTCATTTGAAGTAGTATCTTCTATTTCGTTTTCTAGTTCAGAATGTAACCAATATCTGCTAGAAAAACCTGTTTGAAGCTTTTGTTTTAAAGAATAATTAGTATTATCAATACTGTATAGTAATGACAAACCATAAACAGGATTTCTTACTGAAATATTTTTAGTTCCACTTGACGGCACCTCAAATAAGTTAATATGGTTTAAAGATAATAAGAGTTTTTTATTGATTTTAGAAAAAATAGATCCACCTGATAATAAAAGATCACTTGTATATGTAGTTTCATTTATTTGTCTCGATCCGTTTGGTCTGGAAATAAAAAAATCAAAGTCTAAGTTTCTAATATATCTATCAAATTTAAAAGAAAAATCGGTTTGGATACCCTGCAAACGCCATCTATTGTCAATGTAAAAGTTTTCATAATGAATAATATCACGATATGGTTTTAAAATCTGACTTCCAAAAAATGAAAGTTCTTCATCATAATTATAAAGAGTAAACTTAGATTGCTTTAAAAAAAGATCTCCCACACTAAAGCGAATCTTATTATTTATGGTACCTTTAGCTCTAAGCTGTCGAACAGTTATTTGAGTACCCGATCCAAAAAAACTACCAAAAGAATTACGTATACGAAGTTGCGCAAAAATTTCAAGATCCTTGATTGGATTTACATGAGTATTAAGATCTAACAAATTATAGCCATTTGACGAATTCTTAGCAGATAATGTATCGCTCATACTTTTATCAACAGCATCACGAGCAAAATAAGACCGAGAAAGTCCATCAAACCAAATATTCTCATTTAGCTGTGCATGAAGACTCATGGTAGACAAAAAGATAATTAAAATTAATATGTTTCTTTTCATATTTTAAAAGTTTATTTTTAATTCAAGTATCATCTCCCAACCTTTTAAATGATTTTCTATAAAGTTAGGGTCAAAATACCTGTACTTGTTGTAGCGGTAAAATAGCATTGCATTATGACCAATTTTATAGTCTAAACCAAATCCTAAGAGAGTATTTTTTTGGTTTCTATAGTTCGTATATCTATATAGATTTTCAAAGCCCAATTTTTCAAAAAAAACATTTGAAGAAGAAGCTTTTTCACTATCTCCTTTATCAGTAGAGGTATTTCCTAATATTTTTTCTATTCCATAACTTAAAACTAATGCCGCTTTTTCATTTAGTTCTATGCTGAAGTCTATTTCTTCACTAAATTGACTAATAAATACTTGATTTCCAATCTGAGGAAAGATCTTTAGATTTTTTTGACAAGCATTTAAGCGTGTTAAAGAAAATATATAGTAATTCTTTCCAAAAATCCTATTGTTATATTTAGCTTGAAATTCAATGGTATTGAAAAACTTCTTAAAGTTTGCTAATCCACTTGCAGTTGTATCACTAAGATTAACGTTTTCATAAACACCTCTGTAAGTTGAATTTAATGCATTATACGGTCCCCAGTTTTGAGCAAAAAGATAGATTCGCGATAGAGTCTGGCTATTAACATTATGGATGTATGACAATGCTGCATTTGAGGTGTCAATCTCTGCAAATAGACCAATACCTCCATTAAGCTTTAATTTACCTATTACAATATCGGCATTTACAGAGATACCTTGTCTATTATTTATAGGAAATCCTAAGCCAACCATTGGACTTTGATAAGGGGTTTTTACAGTGGCCCCAATACCTTCAACATTTGGAAAAACTTCAAGTACAGATGTGTTTAAAAAATTTCCCGTCACATTAACAAATTGTGGAGAAATTCTATAGAACTGTAAATTTAGCGGTATCTTATATGTTTTAGCAGTTTTAATATTTAAAAGTATTGCTTCTCCAAAGCCAAGTTTTTTATCAGAATCATCGTAATTTCCAAGAGCAAATTCCATTTGTACTTGAAATTTATTCCATTTCTTATCAAATTCAAAAGAATGAATCAAATAACTTCTTTTGTCATAACTGAGCGAATCAATATCTGACCATGAAGAAAGATAATTATAAGAAATTTTAAAGTCAGGATTTATTGTGTTTTTGATCTGAAAAGATGCAGTAAAATTATCAAGAGTTTCAAAGAAAGAGCGATTAAAATTGCTTTTACCAATAACTCCTTTTAAAGAAAAATTATATGGCATCCTTGTACCTTGAAGAAATATTCCTTGAAAAGCACGACTTCCATATCTTATTCCTTGATCTATCAATCCACTATTATAATATTTTAAATAGCGTTGTATCGGAAGTTTATTCAATGGTGTTTGTGGTCTTCTTTCATATATGCTTAATCTGTTGAAAGAGCGATTTCCCCAAACAGTTAGTCGGCTTTGTCTGTACCAAGAAACACCTCCTACTTTAAAATTTAACAAAGCATATTTTGTAGCAATTGATGTCGATAAGTTGAGCCCAAGATTTAAAGTTAAGTCTTGTGAAAATTGCGGAGAAGGACCTTTGTATAAACTATTTAGCATAAGATCTGCTCCAAACGTTATTTTATCTTTTGTTTTTCCGTTTAATTTCAAAAGAAACATCGGTTCTCTATAGATATCCCCCGAGCTTATAACAACTGTTTTGCCACTATTATTTGGAAATGTTTCTTTTTGATTACGTACAAATCCTAAAAACCTATAATATCCTGAAAAAAAAATAGAACTTGAAGGATTCTTAAAACTCAAAATATTACTACTAAAAGACTTTTGCTTGATAAGTGTATCTTGACTGTAAGTGGACACCCCCCACATAAAGAAAATGATCAAAAATGATCTCCTCATAACATATAAGAAATGTTAAATTTTTACTAAATTAATAAATATATGTTGTAAGGCAAATCTTTTAAGTGTGATATTTACACTTAGAATTATTAATAAAATTTAATACTTCGAATTAATTTTTTCTAAAGGTATATTTTTCCAAGTAATTCCATCTTTCCATCTAGGAGCTTGTACATCTTTAAGATAATTGTCTAAAATTTCTTCGAGTTCTTTAGCTTTCTGTGGATTTTGATTAGATACATCCAACTGCTCCATTTTGTCTTTTACTAAATTAAAAATAAGAATTGATTTGTCATCCTCGAATTTGATTAGCTTATAATCACCTTTTCTAACCGCTGAATGTGGTCTTTTTAAAGCAATACCATTTTTATAAGGTACGTGAAAGAAAATACCTTCAACTTCTCTTTTGATTTGTTTTATGTTTTCATTAAAAAGAACTGATGCAAAACTTCCGCCATCAATCTCAGATAACTCAATTTTTTTATTTCCAGCAAGATCAATTAATGTTGGTAAAATATCTGATCCTGAAACAGGTATTGAAGATTCTGATCCCTTTTTAATTCCTGGCCCTGCAACAATTAGTGGCACTCTTATTCCTCCTTCAAAAGCATCCCACTTTCCTCTGCTTAAAGGATAATTATAACTTTTGTCATACTTTTTAGCTCCAGGAATATTTGGGACAGAACCATTATCAGACATGTAAACGATATATGTATTATCTTCTAGTTCTAGATCTTTAATTTTTTTTAATAAAATTCCAAGGCTCTCATCCAAATTAAAAGTCATAGCTGCGAATCCCGGATCTATGTGTTGATTACCTTTGGTTTTCTCTTTAAAATGCGTGTAGCTTTTCGATTTTGATTCTATATTTGAATGCACTGCATAGTGTGAAATTTGAAGAAAAAATGGTATTTTTTTCTCAGAACAAGTATCAATAAATTGTATTGCTTTTTCCGTGAGTGAAAAAATATTTTTTGGATCCTTTTTAATTACATTTTGCCATTGGCTTTTATTATTATCAAAATTTCCGTGCCTATTTTTTGTTGGACCATCGCTGATGTCATACCCCAAAACTGAAGGATTACTTCCCATACCCCATTTACCAAAATGAGCTGCTCTGTATTCAATATTAATTTTTTTTAGTGCTTTAGGAATACTTATGAATCCCATATGGTCAATATGATCAGTATTCATTCCAACTCGAATTAATGAAAGTCTAGCTGGAGTTTTACCAAATTGAATACTATAACGTGAGGGAGCACAAACTGGTGCGCTTGAATAAGCGTCAGAAAAACGCATACCTTTTTCGGCAAGTTTCTCTAAATTTGGTGTTTCAAAATAATCACTTTTTGAGCCAATCTCATTATGCATCATTTGAACTGACGTCCCATTCCAACCTTGATCATCAGCAAGTATTAATATAATATTAGGTGAATTAAGGGTGTTTTCTTTTGATTGATTATTAGATGAGCATGAATAAATACATACTAAGGATCCAAAAATGAAAAAAAAATTTTTAATAAATTTAGAATATCCAATTTGCATCATATAATTATAAAAGTATTTATATACTAGTTGTTGATTTATTTATCTTTAAAATATATTATTTCTCCATTTAAATCATGAATATCACCATAAGTAATATTTTTCGCCTTGTACATAGATTTTGCATTTTCAAATTGTCTACCAAGTCCCTCAGGCTTACTTGACGCTTCAGCAATTCTTTGATCAATTAATACTTTTAAAGTATCCATAACCTCAAGATATTCAAGATTACTTGCAAGATTTATTAGTTCATTCTTATCATTTTTGTGATCATAAAGCTCATAACCTAATTCTCCATTTACTCCCCATTTTGTAAGTCTGAAACGTTTTGTTTTGATGGTATATCCATTTCGCCACCTCGTAAGTGCACTTTCTCTAACTGAAGCATTAGTATCTTTCATTAAAGATACCAAACTTTTTCCAACAACGTGCAAAGGGGTATTAATATTAGTTAAATCCATAAGAGTTGGATAGACGTCTATTAGCTCAACTGGACTAATAGTCTTTATATCCTTATTTTTTATAGTTGGGGAAGAAATAATTAATGGTATTCGTGTTGAATTTTCAAAGAGGGTTTGTTTTTGCCAGTGACCGTGTTCACCCAAATGATATCCATGATCGGAGGTAAATACTACAATAGTATTTTTATCTAAGCCTAAAGATTTTAGATGATTAAGAATACGGCCTACCTGTGCATCTACAAATGAAATTGTTGAATAATAAGCTTCTTTAATTTCTTGAGCTAGCTCTTTTTCTAGATTAAGTTGATTTTTTTTTGCTCTAATCGATTTAACTGCGGGCTCGGGTAAAGTGGCTAAGTATTCATTAGAAACTTCTGGTATTTCTATTTTTTTTCTATCGTAAAAATCAAAATATTCTTTTGGGGCAACAAAAGGTGTATGTGGCCTAAAAAAACCTACTGCTAAAAAAAATGGTGTTTCACGACTAGCAAAATAATCAAGCTTTTTAATTGCTTCGCTTGCAGCAATACCATCAGTTTGCTCATTATCTTCACCTTCTGCAGCTAACCAACTCAATGTTCCTCCATATTTTCTTGAACTTAAGGTCTTAATTTTATATTCCTCAATTTTATCTCTCCCATATGGATTTACAGTTTGATCCCAAGAATATATATCGTCGTTTCCTGAAGTACCAATCGAACTTGGGTTATCATAATGAAACATTTTTCCAATACGAACAGATTGATAACCTGATTGTCTAAAACGTTGACCTAAAGTAATAACATCTGGTATAGAGTTTCTAAGATTCATATTATTTCTTGTAATCTTAGTTTGATTTGTATACATACCTGTCATAAATGAAGCTCTTGAAGGACCACATAGAGGATATTGATTATGAGCATTTTCAAACAAAATTCCCTTTTCAGCGAAACAATCAATATTAGGTGTTTTAACTACCGAATTTCCATAGGCACCCAAATCACAGTTTAAATCATCAGCAATAATCAACAATACATTTAATTTTTCATTAGAATTTGTATTTCTTTTTACTTCAGAACAACTGAACAAAAAGAATAAAGCTAGAAAAAAAAGAAATTTGATTATATATTTATGCATAAATGCACGTTTATAAGCTTGTTGTTTAATTTAATATAATTTTTCTTGTTACCCATTCATTTTTTATTAGACAACTTAAAAAATAAAATGAACTTTTTAGTTGCGATGTATGAATAAAAACATTTGTCTTTTTGGGTGACATTTCAAATACTATTCTTCCAGAGAGATCTTTAATTTCTAAAAACTCAATTAGATATTTTGATTCAATAAATAAATCACCATTAGTTGGGTTTGGGAAGGTTTTAAGAGAAACATAATTTTTATCTATTTCAGTGTTAGTTGTATTTGAGATACAATCTGATGGCACTCCATTTAAACTTAATACATCAAATTCAACATCACCACTAGAAAACTGAAACTTAACTGCTCTATCAAAAGTAACTGCAGGTACTGTAATACT
>CEWG01059716.1_pt1 | contig 14458 bp, 13 predicted proteins | sample 361411 | NCBI WGS metagenome assembly CEWG01 (sample SAMEA2622173, study PRJEB7988) | marine metagenome | biome: marine biome (ENVO:00000447); feature: surface water layer (ENVO:00002042); material: "saline water (ENVO:00002010), including plankton (ENVO:xxxxxxxx)" | depth 5 m | reverse complement strand
AGCAGTTGCGCCTGATACTGAACCTGTTATTTGCACACCTTTGTTTAGTGTTGATGACGGTGACTGAATCAACATATTATGGAATGATGTTGTCTCATCTAAGATTGCATCTGCATCAAACTTATTACCTTGGTCTGATATTGTAAGTTTTTCTATTGCACCAATTTGAGAAGACCATGCATATATTTTTGCACCTGTTCCATGTGATACTTTCTCTTGAACTAATACTTTTGCAGTAGAAGAGTTTGAACCTGTAATTGTTTCTCCTGCCTGATAGATGCCTGTATCTGAACTAGACCTTTTAACTACTATTCTATCGTTCTCTGGTTCTAATCTTAGAATTACAGAAGTTGCATTTGATGTTCCACCTGTGACTGTTTCGTTGACTTGATATCCTGATATATCATCGAAGTATAAGAACCCACCTGGAAATACAGAAGGAACTTTTTCGTAACCTGCACCAGGATTTGTTATCTGAACTCTTCTAAGTCTTTGGTCTGTTGATACGATTGACCCACCTGATGTATTTTGATAACCATTTAGTAGAACTTCATTACCATCTTCGTATAAGAGTCTACTCTTATCTGTAAATATTTCTACTCTCTCACCACCAGATAGATTTGGATTTGTTGTGAATGTTATACCATCGTTTGCGATATTATATGTGTTCTGACTTTGAACTACACCATCAATGTGAACTTCTAATGTTCCATGAAATCTGTTAATTGCAATTGGTTTACCATGGTCATCTCTTACAGCTGCACCATTACTTATACCACCAAAGACTGTTTGGTTTGCAGTTGCAGTAATCTCATACTGTTCAAATGCAAGAGCATCTTCTAATATTAATTCATCACCAACTGCACCAATGATTGCCTCTGCACCATTACCACCAGATGTATCGTTATCGAATACTACAATGTCTCCTGGTGAATATGTTTGACCACCTGTCTCGATGTATATTCTTTCTACAGGTCCTCTTGATACAGATGTGACATTTGATTTTGCAGTAAGTGTATCTGTATCTAACTTACCACCATTGAAGTCAACAACATCTTGCAGTTCATACATAGAACCTGCTGATATTGTTTCCATAAGAAGACCATCGCCGTCTTCTGTTAGTAAGTCGCCTGAGTTATCTTCATTTCTAAAGTAGATTGAACCTTGCGTTGTATCAATTTCTGATACAATACCTTTAATTGTTCCTTGATATTCTGTGACACCATCTCTGTCAATTAGAGTTGCGATTTTGTTCTTTACAAACTCACCCCTATGACTTAGAGATATTGATAAACTGTATTCTCTGTTTTCTAAGTCTGTAATGTATGCGTTCTCTACAATAGCCTCTGCATCTATAAGTGTTGGGTCTGTATCATTGTATTGAACTATCTTGTCATTCTGTTTAGGTGTAGCACCTAAATCCATAGTTATACTCAGTCTTCTTTCTTCGTTGAATCCTGAATCAGATGCGAAAACTGTTTCGTCTATCGGATATTTTATCTCTGCATCTTCACCATAGAGAAGTCTCATCAAGAACTTGACTGACTCTGCGGTACCTTTTTGTTTGTATAAAGAACCAATGTTCTTTAATGTCAATCTAGGATTTTGTGTTTCTTTTAAATCTAGAGATGGTATAAAATCTTTTTGAAAGTAAGACAAGAATGTCTCTAGTGTTTGGTCTATATCTGAGTAATCTAATAGTCTATTGTTTGCAACAATACTATTCTCTTTAAATGATTTGACTATACCTGTTTGATTACCATCTCTTCCTGTAATTGTTTCTGTCTCTGAGAAACCTGTTCCAGATATAGTGTCTACTATTAGTGTTAGACCATTTATAACTTTTATCTTTGCGACTGAACCAGACTTAGACCCATAGATGTATTCACCAACTTGAAATGGTTCTACATCACTTTCTTGTATTAGTTTAGATGTGGCCGCATCTGGAGTCGAAGAAACGGTACCTGTTTCAACCAGCACTGCAGCTGCTGTTTCAGAGGTACCGTCTTCTAATCGTATGCCTGTTAATTCACCTTTCGATGATAAGACAATGATTTCAGATTCTAGGTATTCGAAATAGGCTTCGAGAAACATTTCAAATATCGGTGCATCTTCCTGAATGTGTTCTGGAAGAAGACTCGATATTCGAGTAGATAATCTATCTACAATATGATTCTCAAATGCCATTTAATTATATACCTGCTACTGTTGAACCTGTTCCTACAACACTGATTGGGTGCCAAACTAATGAACCCTCTGTGCCGAGTGCGATACAGATTACTGCACCACCAGTTTCTAAAAGAATCTGTGGAGCGGCAACTGAACCGTCTGTCCAGTTAGATACAGTAATATCACCATTGTGTGATACACCGTCATCTTTCCTTACTATGATTTTGATTTGACCAACTGATGTTCCAGCAGCGAGTGTGAATTGCACATCTCCACTTTCACCTGTCATGTCTAACAAAGTCACAGCCTTTGTTGCACTGATAGCGCCTGCATCTGTTAATGTTTCAACATCATCAAATGCTAAATAAGTCGGAAGATTGTTAAACAATCTAGCAAGACTCATTTTCTTATTAACAGGAGTTCCACTTGGGTTGTCAACGATGTGTAGTAAATCTACTGCGTTCACATCACCAGCTGCAATCTCTGTTAATGCTGTTATTTTTTTATCTGCCATTCTATTTTCCTCCTATAATCCAATTGAATGGGAAACTACTCACGGCAAAAACCGTGACCACTTATTTCATATTATTAATAACTACTGGTTGAGGTTGAGTTATAACCTACACCAGCACTGCTCTCACCACTACTAATGGTGTCGACTTCACCTGTCACTCTAATATCATTAACACTGATGTCAATCAAAGAACCTCTGATTGCAACAACATCATCTGAACTAGGTATGACTGTAAAGTCTATCGATGTGTCACTGTTTACTGTTGAGGTAAACTTGATGGCATCAATCGAAATCTTTCCACTGGTATAATCTATGGTACCAGCTGATTGGTCGGCGAATACTCTTACACCACTTTGCATTGAATATCTTCTGATTACACCAGAACCATCGTCATCAAAGAAGTATGTATTGACTGTATCTCCGTCAACCTTGAAACCTGTTGTTGTTAGAATACCACCTGATGCCTTGTTGTGTCCATCATGTGGGTGGAAGAAACCATTACCAAACTCGATTACTAATCCTTCTGATTTAGCTATCTCGATTTGTTTTCTTTTCTCTAGTCTAACATTTGTTATGTTGGATAGTATAGCAGTATTAGCGTTATCAATATCTTTTACAAGATTTGAATGTCTGAATATACTATCGAAGTTGTTTAAATTTGTATTGTCAAAATTTACGATTGCATTTCTCACGATTGTTTCTAATTCTCCTTTTGACAATGTAGTATCATTTGAGTTATACTTGAATACTGTTGTAAGTAAAATCTTAACTATCTCTGCATCTACAATCACTGGTCTAACTGTCAACATATTAAGTTGATTTAACTTAGTTTGAACTTCTGACTTTTCAGCGACTGATAGATAATCTGAGTTTTGTGGTTTAAGTGATATGAATACTTTACCATACTCAGGTGGGTCGTTGTCTTCACCACCCCATACTGCAACTGCATCGGCGTTAGGATAGTATTCACTTACTTTTGCTTTGTAGTCATTCAATGTGACTAATCTGTTTTGTGATGTGTAGAACTTTGTTGCCTTAAACTTGATAGATTCTATATCTTCTTTCTCTGAACCACCTGATGAGTTTTCTAAAGTTGTTATTGTTGGTGTTGAGAATCCGTTGATTGCATCAACCATTGAAAATAACTTTGCACCATCAGCGTGTATGTCATCAACTGTTATGTATGTTGCACTAATTAAATCACCGTCTACTAAACCTTTACCTAAAACATCATCACCAAAATATATCTCTAAGAATCCTTCTTCGTTTTCTTGTGCATAGAATACACGAGATGAACTTGTAATTGTTGATACTTCTGTTGAGAGTGAATACTTAGATGATACACCATTAGAGTTTACTGATACTTCTAATTTTGACCTATCAACTCTTGAATTTGATAATACAAATTTTGAATTTTTGATTTGACTATCAAATACAAATGTGTCTGTTATGTATTGTCCTTGAACAATGTCTACTGTAGGATATGAAAAGTTTAAACCATCTCTTGTAGGAACAACTGATGTTGTATTTACAAAGTTATATGTGACACCATCATATACAGTTCTAAAGTTGTGACCTCTTGGCATTGTCATATCGTTTGCAGTAGGTATTGTGCCATCTGCCATTCTGATATTTGTCATCTTAACTTCTAGTTGAGCACTTGAAGCTTTCTCTGATGCAGGAACAAACCCTAAATCTTTTGCACGAGAAACTACATTTTTTCTCATTTGTGCTGAGTCTAAGAACAACTCTGAAGCGGCGATGTTTGTATTCACACCTGAGATGTGAGATGCATACGCCATCATGTCTATTAGAACATTTAGATTTGAACCCTCAAAGTTGTAGTCTTTAAATTTGTCTTGACCTTTGAGATATGTTTTTATATTTTCAGAAATAGTATCGAAATCTAAATCTGTTGCGTTTATGTTTGAACTTTTTACTGCCATTATCGTACCCTATTAATTTTTACGCTCTGTGATGTGGCGAGATTACCATTTTTTATAGTATAGAATATCACAAGATTTAGATTATTATCGTCTGTATTCTCCATTTTAACATTTACATTTGTTATTCTTGGTTCTAATGCCGCTAAAGCTTCTTTGATATCTGAAATTACAATTTGTCCCATACCAAAATCATTTAGTTCGAACAATCTAGCTCTTAAATTTGCACCAAAGTTAGGTTTAAAAGGTCTCTCATAGTTATTTGTCAATAATATGTTTCTTACTGACCTCTTAACTGCATCTGAATCTTTTTTAGTTGCAACATCTCCTGAAATTGGGTGTGCAGTAAAGAATAAATCCAAATCAGAATACTCATCTTTGAATGTGTTTATCTTTGAATCGGGTTTGGTGTAATCTCTTGTTGCCATAATATCTATTTATAACAACTAGGCAGCCGCTGTTGTTGTCACTCCTTCAATTTCTGGAGTTTTTACATCTATCTTGAAAGGAAATCCTAAAAGTTTTAGAACATCACAAAATGTTAAGGTTAGAAAATCAAAGATTTTACCTAAGCCAATCTTATCAAGAAATTTTTTGACTTTATTTACCCATTCAAATAATAATTTTTGTTGCCAATTTGCAACAAAGTCTTCTAATGCGAGTTTGAATTCGGCAACTGATTCTTCTAAAGATGTCACTGTAGATTCAATCTCACCTATGATATCATTTATACTGAAACCAAAGATACTAAAGTTCTTGATGTCATCTAGTATGCCTGCACCTAGTTCATCAAGTTCTTTTCTCAGTTTTTCTTTCTCTTCATCAGACAATAATGGTTTTTGTAAATCTTCCATTATCTTTTTTCTTTTCTCTTTTGCTGATTCTATGAGTTTATCTATCATTGCACCAATGTCTGGTTTAGTAAATAACTTGATAATATTTGGCAATCCTAAAGCATCCCATATCTCATCAAAGATATCAATGAGTTTTGTAAATGCCTTATGTAAACCATTCGTCAAATATTCTTTGATTTCTTTTTTGATATATTGCCATGTATACTTTGCTTTCCATTCATCACATTTCAAACCAAATTCTTTACCATCAAACCCTCTTAAACTTTCTGGTATGAAATTGAAGAACTTATCTATGAGTTTACTTTTACTCTCCATAAGTTCTTTTATAGCTTTGTCATAGTCTTCTTGTGTTATCTTATCATTTTCTAAATCTTCTTTTAACTCTGCAAGTTTCTTTTTGAATTCAGGAGTAATGCCACCAATTTGGTCTTTAAGTTCTTTTTGATATTCTTTATCGAAGATTCTAGTCAAGTCAATACTTAGACCAAATAGATTTATAGTCAAACTTATTGGTGTTATCTTTGATATAAGTTCTGCAATCTTCGTTGGTATATAATTGAAAAAATCTTGAAGTAATTCTGTAATAGCTTCATTCGCTTCTTTTCCCCAATTACGAACAGTTCCTTTTTCCCAATATGGTGATAGTAAATCACCAAGGTCTTCCATGAACTTTTCAATATCTTCTATTGTTTCTTCTATCTTTTCTTTTGCTTCTTCTTTTATATCTTCGCCAACTTCTACTAAAAATACTCTAAGGTCAGCAGGTATTTTTGCAATGTCTTGTATTGCATTTACTAAATCTTCTTTAGTAGGCAAATCAAATATTGTTCCTGGCGGACAATTAAATCTTTCAGGTATAGGTTTTACTGTGACTGACATTATGAATTTAGTTTAAGTTCGTTTGCATAGAGACTTAGTGTAGGTGCTGTGACTGTTAATTCTTTTGTAGATGATACATCTGTTTTACCCTCAACTGAAATCTTTGCATCGCCTAAAACTTTAACATTAACTTTACCACCAATGAATACCTCATCATCTCCACATATGACTGTATAATTATCTTTTACAACTCTATTGTGTGCATCGCCATTATGTTGCCATTCAAAATATGTTCCTGACCTATGTTGTAAAGATACTCTTTCAAAACTTCTAGTATCATCTAATTCGAATAGATGACCTGACTCAGTGTATGTTGCATGATTGTATGGATATTGTGGATTCGCTAATGACTTTACACCTCCATGAAATTGATAAGCAAATGAATGATTCTTAATTGCTAAACTTAAATCTCTATGTAGTGGTGCTTCTATGTGTGACTTTCTATCTTTAGGGGGTTGTTTATCTAATGCACTAAACTGATTGACATCTGATGTATTTGTTTTCAAAGGATAGTAAGGCAAAGTTTTTTCTGAATCTTCAAACTCTAAAGTCTTACCTAATCCTCTTCCTGTATAATCAAGTATATGACCTTTTGGTAAGTGTGGCGCCTCTGCCAAAGAAACTGCAAGTTCATTTGGTCTTTGTGGTGAATGAGGAGGATTCAAACCATCTGCCGTTCCTTCGTAGTCTGATTTTTTCTGTCTTCTAGGGTCACCGAAACCTGCATCTACTGTTCTTGCGACAAGACCACCAGATTCATCTTCTTTATAACCATCTTGTGTTATACCTTGTTGAACACCTAGAACAACAAATTCTTGCATCTCTTCATCTCTGAAAAATCCAAATACATCTGTTCCTTCTACTAGTGAATGATTAGAACCAAATGGTGTAAGACCAGAAGTTGTCACAGGCATGATAACATGTGACCAAGGTAAATCAGGTGTCGATATGAATTGTTTATCAGCAGTGTGATAACCACGAACACGAACTCTAACACGACCAATCTTTAATGGGTCTGCCCTATCTTCTACTACACCATAACAATACTTCATTAGCTTATACCATAATTATAACCAGTTCCGAAATCTTCGATAGGTTGTTCAACTTTAGATTCATTTTCTAAATGTTGGTCTTCTACGAATTCAGGTTCGTATGATGCAATATTTGTTCCAAAACTTTCTTTTATACATTGCATTGTCAATTCACCATAATTATCTTGTGGACTTATTTCATAAGTTAATTTGCCTACAAGATAAGTTGTGCCTTCTAATTCGTCTTCGTTATCTTCTTGTGGATTTATTTCTGGTGGTGGCAATTTTATATCAACTGTTTGACCAACCATCATATCAAATCTTAAAGGAATTTTAACTCTAGTGATGTTTTGTTCCATCAAACTTAACAAGGCTTGTCTTTCAAGTTCAGCTGAATCTCTATATTCTAATCCTATTTGTTGTTGAACATTCTTACTCTCAGTTGCATCAACAAGTTTTTCTTCATCTGAGTATGCGTTAGTCATATTGACTCTATGAATAATCTTATCATCAAAATCTACATTGTATATTTGTTCTGCAAATACTTCTTTTGTTTCTGGTTCACCTTCTAAAAAGTCATCTACTTTACAAATAGGAATAAAGTCATCATCTACTATCATAGGATTTTGATTCACATGTGGACCTTTTCTGTTAAATACATCTGTAATAGAATAGACTACATCTTCATGGACTTTTCTAACAGGGTCGTAAGTAGTCATTTTACTTGCATATGCACCTGCTGTTTTTCCTAAAAGAGTGTTTGCTTTTTGTGGTCGTTCAAAATCTATGATAAAATGTTCTCGTAATGTATGATGGTGTTCATTTGATGTATCTCGTTCATGCGTTCCGTGATGTAGAAACATCATTTGATGTTTCATTAATGGGTCACACATTGTTTGAAAACTTTGAAATTTATATTGATTATCAAGTTCACCAAACTTCATCAAAGTTTGATAAAAGAACATACTGTTTTTAAAACTTTTATTGCCGTCTACTTCTGAGTTTTCAACAAAGAATTTTATGAGTCTGTTTATATTCCAATTTGGAACTACAAGTTGCATATTCTCTGGAACAGTTTGTTCAATACCAGAAATATTCTGTCCCATGTATTGTTTCATTTGTGCATCTTCATACAGTGCTATACCTAACATGTCTGAATATCTGCCTCTTAAAACTTTGTTTATTTTCTTTCTATGAAATTCAAATGCCATCGGGTCAATGAAATGCAATACATAAGATGCATGACCATTTCTAAGTGGTTTGTAGTCTGTTATACTGTAAATTCTAAAAAGTTGGTCTATAGATGTTCCTGGCATTAGACAAGACAAGTCATTCTCCTCAGGCGCTACAAAATCTCCGTTGGCATCTGGAACTCTCATTTTAATTGTGACAGTTTCTTGACCAATCAACTTCATATTTTTTATGACATCTAATCCGTCTATTACTGTTAGACGACCAGATAAGTGATATTTTGATATGTCTTCAAAAATAGTGACATTGACACATTGCTGTTTTATATCAAGAGATTTCTTTTTGTAGTGACCAGAACAGATTGCAATATGGTCTACTAGAACAGCACCAGCTTTTATGGGTGTAGTAGGTCCTGTTTCACCTACAACATGACTTTCATCTATGCCATAGCTATTAACTTCACTCATGATTTCATTACTTTCTCAAACCTCTTAACAACATTATTTATTATGTTAGGAGATATGATTTTTATCTTTCTTTTTTGTTCGTTTTTTTCAAATTCATCATCATAGTTTGATACTGATGTATAACCAGATGTTTCAGTGTTCTTTCTTAGATTGTCTTTTTTGTAATATGCAACACCATCTCTATGGTCTACAACAGAAGTTGGCACAAATGATTTAGTTGATACTTTACCTGTTATAGTTTCGTTTGCAACAAATCCTTCTCCGTCAATTGCAATTCTTTTCATTTCAGGTTCTACTAGTATAACTCTTCCTTCACCAGATACACTCGTGACTTTTTCACCTAGTAAGAATTTATTTGTTGTATCTGATACTGTAGTTTTTCTTGCAACAATGTCTGTTGTCGAACTTGCAATGGCAATCTGACCTGGATATTTTTTATCTATGTAGTTTTCGAATGTTCTATTATCCTTGAACCAATCATAATAGTTTTGATAGTCATTTACTAAAAAGAATGTCCAATGTAAATCACTATTACCATATAATTTATCGGCTGCTACATCTGGTCTTTCTCCGTCTTCTAACTCATAGTAATTGTAATTAATAAGAGCGTTTACTGATTCTTGTTCTATTCTAGATTTACGAAAGAAATCTTTGATGTAAATAACTTTACCATCAATTTGATATTGCACATCTGGAAAGTTTTTAAAAAATTGTGATGACATGTCTAAGTTCCTGTTCCTGTTTCATCGTCTGCAACATCATCTAATGTATCAGACGCTTGGTTAGCAATACTACTATCTCTTTTTAGACCACCAGGCCCAACATTTGAAATGCCTTCGTAATTTCCAATTGTAAGAACTGATATCTCTAAGAAGTTTAGTGTCAATTGAATATGAACTGGTTGACCGTCTACAAATGTAGAAAACTTTTGACCACCAGAATAGTCTACTTGAGCGTTTGTGCAAACAGCAGGTAAGAAACCATCGACTCTTCTGCCCACAGGTCCTTTGAAACTTATATCAAATACATTAGGATAATTTAGATAGTTTGCATTTGTTTCCATGTCTTCTACCATGACCTCTGTCATTCCTTCTGCACTAAGTTTAATCTTATCTGAATATGTATCTGGTAACATTGAAGACCTAAAGAAGTATATTATCTCGTTTACTGTTTTTGCTTCGTCTTGTGATTTGGGCCAGAAGTCAAATGTAAAGTCCCATGACCTGAAAGGAATACTATCTAATGTTTGTTCCATTAAAGGATTGACAGCCCTACCCTTTCTTACATTATTTAAACCACCAGTCATTTGATTCAATGCACTTTGTATAAATTTAGTTCCCAATTTATTGACTTGTTCTACTGTTTTACCAAAACCATCATTATTCATAATGTTTTGTCTAATCTGTTCTAATGTTCTTGCAACACCACCAATAGATTGTGCGTTATAACTAACATTTGCTTGTGATATTAATGTATCAGGAATATACAAAGCACATCGTCTTCTCTTGTATATTGGATGGTCTTTTGCACCTGCACGATATCTTCTTGGTCTAGACACAAAGAATATGTAGTTTGCAAGTTCGTCATACTTAGGATAAATTAGAGCTCCTTCTGCATCATCAATTGTAGGAGATTTTTTAGAGTAACCTTGACCTATTTTTGAAGAGCCTATATCTTTTTGTAAATTATCTCTACGAGTTGATAGTAAATCTTCAGCAAGTTTTTGAGATTCACCTAAAGAATCTAAAGCAGTTGTGTAATTGATTGATTGAATTTTACTTTGAATGCCTTTGATACTGTTGACAGCCTTCTTCACTTTGTCAAATTTTTTTAGAAGTCTTTCGATACCCATAAATAGTCCTATTATTAAGATTGATACAGTTATTTATGTCATATAGTGGACGGTTCAAACCGAAGAATTACAAAAAATACAAAGGAGACCCTACAAATGTGTTTTACAGGTCACTTTGGGAGAGAAGATTTATGGTTTATTGCGATAATAACCCAAATATTCTCGAATGGGGCAGTGAAGAGATAATAATACCCTATAAATCGCCTTTAGACAAAAAAGTCCATAGATATTTCCCAGATTTTTTTATAAAATATAAGAATAGTAGTGGAAAAATCATTCGTGAAATCATCGAAGTCAAACCAAAGAGACATCTTTCGCCACCGAAAGAGCCTAAACGAAAGACTAAGAGATATCTCGGCGAAGTGAACACCTATATAGTTAACCAAGCGAAGTTTAAAGCCGCTGAAGAGTTTTGTAAAGATAGAAAACTTGGTTTTAGAATTCTAACAGAGGAACATTTAGTACCTAAAAAGTGAAAAAAGCATATATTTTCGATTTAGACGGAGTTCTAATCGACTCAGAACACATGATGAAACAAGCATGGCAGATATGTGAGTTAGAACACAAACTAACTCAGACATTCGATGAATATTTTAAGTGTATTGGTATGCCATTTAAAGATATTCTAAAAACAATCGGCATAAAAGACAATCACGATGCAATCAAACACACATATGATAAAGCATCAATAGAACTCATGGAGTATTGTCTTGAATTTTACGATGATGTCGAAGATACACTCAAAGAACTAAAGAAGAAACACAAAATTGCAGTGGTCACATCTAAGACTGCTGAAAGAACTAAACTCATACTAGATAAAATAGATGTTGAGTTTGATTATGTTGTAAGTCCAAAGACTGGTCTTAGAGGTAAACCTGCACCTGACCAGATAATGTTTTGTCTTGCAATGTTAAATGTTGACCCACAAGATGCAGTGTATGTCGGTGACATGCAAGTAGACTATTGGGCAGCTGAAAGAGCAGGTATAGATTTTATACATGCAACTTATGGATATGGAAATGTGAAATGCGAACACTCAGTCGACCAGATAAAACAACTAATCTCACAGTAGGTCTCATACCTGCGAGATGGTCTTCGACAAGATTCGAAGGCAAACCCTTAGCACTCATCAATAACATTCCTATGATACAAAGAGTGTATGATTTAGCATGCCAAGTAAAACAATTAGATACAGTTGTTGTTCTTACAGACGATGATAGAATAGTTGATTACTGTTCAAAGAATGAAATACGATGTATTGTAGTTGAAGATGATGTGCGAAGTGGAACAGACCGATGTGCGAAAGCACTAGAGCTGCTAGACGGTGATATCTTCGTAAACATTCAAGGTGATGAACCACTTCTCAATCCAGATGCAGTAGATAGATTGATAAGTGAACATCGTAATGGTGTATCAAATGCATATGTCTATGTAAACAATGATGACAAACTACAAGACAAGAATGTAGTCAAGACTATAACTGATATGAATAGTAATGCAATATACTATTCACGATTACCCATACCATATCAACAAAAAGAGTCAACACCCTTTAAACAACAACTAGGTTTGTATTGTTTTGATAGGCATATGTTATCAATATTTCCTAGTCTACTAGTAGGCGATAATGAGAAAGCAGAATCAGTAGAGATGTTAAGATACATCGAAAATGGTTATGCAGTCAATATGGTCGAAGTAGAAGACGAAGGACTTTCCGTAGATACAATCGAAGATTTAAAAAGAGTAGAGGAGTTTTTAAACAATGTTCATTGAAGAAACAAACAGCGAGTTTGACAAGTTCAAACATTTTCATATATCAGAAAGACCAGAAGAAGAAACTGAATTGATAGAACACTTCAATCATGTTGCAAAGAAACACCCACCGTATCTTCTTACACTTGGTGAATGTGAAGATAAGAATCTGATAGGGGAAAACAATACGAGATATAATGATAAAAAACTTTTAGGTTGGATTCAATCACTCATCACAGGTATAAACGATGAAGAGATGAACATGGACAATCTTACAGAAATGACTGCAAATGAAAGACATAACAACACATATCATTGTTGTAAGATAATGTATCTAATCGACCAATACAGAACAGTAGGTCTACATTCTACGATTCAAGGTATTATAGAAGGACAACATATGTTCGTGCATCCAGGTTGTTCTCGTGTCCATGCACTTTGGTTTCTGAAAGCACGAAATGAAAAGATTGTTATATGGGACACAAACAATACTTTCAATGATAAGACACCTTTAACATATGAACAATGGCGAAAAGTATTTGAGATAGAAGATAAACAAATCTTTGCCGCTAATGTTGATGGTAAGATTATTGAAATGCATATGCAAGAAGAAAGAATCGACATCGTAAGTTCTGTTCAGAAAATTCGTAAGATGTTTGACTTTAGGCGTCCCGTTCTAGTTGGCAGCTGCGAACCAGAGGTGAACTCCTGGGTTCGCCGTGTTGATGTGCATGAGGTTGAACCTGGTGTTCATATTGAATGTAAAGGCGACTATGTTCTTACCGAAGGGGATTTGATTCACCTTTTAGAACTTTATCCTGATTCTGTCACTAGAATCGAAAAAGAAAACTTCATTATTTACAAAAAATGATATAAATAATAGGCATGGAAAGTCTATTAGAAAGATTAGCGACAGAAACACCAGCTCAATTAAGAGACAGGTCTAGAGAAGCTCTAGACTTTTTCAGAGGTCATGTTAGAAATTTAAAGATAAGTCCTCAATCATTCTATAAACAAACCAATCTTAAAAAGGCAACAAGATTCTTAGAAGGAAGAATGTATACTTTCTTTTATGACCCTAAGACTAAAGATAAGTTGCCTTACTATGATAGATTTCCTGTAATACTATTATTAGAAGCCAATCAAAATGGTTTCTCAGGTTTAAATCTACATTATATCCCACCAAGATATCGTGTAAAATTATTAAATGAACTGTATGATTTTATAGTCACTGATGATGAAGAAGATGATGAGAACATGAAAACAAGAATTAGAGTGACATACGAAATACTACAAAGCACAGCAAAGATGAAATTTTTCAGACCTTGTTATAAAAGATATCTAACATCACACATAGAAGGAAGAGCGTTAGAGATTATACCAGAGTATTGGGACATTATGGCAATGTTACCTGTAGGAAGATTCGAAAAAGAATCAGTAAGAAAAGTTTATTCAGAAAGTATAAGGAGTTTTAACTAATGGCAGATTTTGTAATACCAACAGTCAATATAGATGAGAAGGCTATCTTTAAAAAGCAGAACGCTGATTTGCAAAAGAAAATTGCGAAAGAAGCAGATGATACGATAGAGAAGACCGTTCAACAAAATCAACCAAGAGTTGATAAACTTGTTGCAGAAAAAGATAAACAAAGATTCAAAAATGCAGGTAATGGTTTAACACCAAAAGAACATGCAAGTAGAAATGCTATACCATATACAAACGAACAAGGAATTGAAGAAGTTGTAGTCTATGGAGAAGACCTAGGATTAGTTGAAGAATCATTTATTGAAAATGACGAAACAAAAT
>CEWG01221734.1_pt1 | contig 14478 bp, 13 predicted proteins | sample 361411 | NCBI WGS metagenome assembly CEWG01 (sample SAMEA2622173, study PRJEB7988) | marine metagenome | biome: marine biome (ENVO:00000447); feature: surface water layer (ENVO:00002042); material: "saline water (ENVO:00002010), including plankton (ENVO:xxxxxxxx)" | depth 5 m | reverse complement strand
TCATTTTAGAATAAAGTGAAAATAATTTTACTTTTATTTCTTTAAGCAACTGACCTATTAAAGTAGCTGTAAGTCCAAGAGCAAAAAAAGTAATAATTCCTTTAAATATAAATGCAGTTGAAATTAAAAGTAAGATTGAAACTATTGAGTCAGAGAATCCTAGGTAGTTTATTAATTTATATAAAATATCATTTACAACACTTTGAAATTCATTAGATGTTTGGCCGTTGTCAATCGATTGTAATAGTGGCAATAACATTAATATGCCAATACCCTCTGAGATAGATGCCACAATACTCAGAACATATATTAAATACATTTTTATTCCAAGGTATACTTGAAAAATCTTTAAATATCTAAAAATGTCAATTACAGGTTTAAACATTTATAATCTTTTTGTAATTAATTTCCTGTTAAGCATTCCTTTAACATCATATACAACTGAATCATTAGTCTTTTTATAATTTTCAACAACTATGTCTCTGAAAATATCATGTGCAACAGAAATAATTATTGCATTATATTTTTTATTTGGAATTTCATTGTATAAGACTAACTCATTTTCTTCTTCAAATAGTTTATCATTTACCCATGGATCAAAAACATCTAGGGAAAATCCTGCACTTTTGATAGTGTTAATTATATCCAATACTTTAGTATTCCTATAGTCAGGACAGTTTTCTTTAAACGTAACACCCATAATTAATACATCTATATTTTTTGATTTTTGATTACTATTCTTTAAAAGTTGAATTACTTCATTAGCTACAAACTCACCCATACTATCATTAACTTTTCTTCCTGAAAGAATTATTTCAGGATTGTAACCAAGTTCATTTGCTTTACTCGTTAAGTAAAATGGATCAACTCCAATGCAGTGTCCTCCTACAAGTCCAGGTCTAAAGTTTAAAAAATTCCACTTTGTTGATGCTGCATCTAAAACATCATTTGTGTCAATATTCATTTTATTGAAAATTTTTGCTAACTCATTAATAAATGCAATGTTTATATCTCTCTGTGCATTCTCAATTACCTTTGCGGCCTCTGCCACTTTAATTGAACTTGCCATATAAGTTCCTGCATCTATTACAGATGAATAAAGCATGTCGACTTCTTGCGCAACTCTTGGCGTAGATCCTGAAGTGATCTTAATAATTTTATCTATTGTATGAGTTTTATCTCCTGGATTTATTCTTTCTGGAGAGTAACCACAATAAAAATCTTTATTAAATAGCAAGTTACTTTCTTTTTCTAAAATTGGAACACATTTTTCTTCAGTGCAACCAGGATATACTGTGCTTTCATAAATCACAATATCTCCTTTCGATAAAAGTTTTCCAATAGCTTTTGTAGCAGAAAGCAAAGGGCTTAAATCTGGACTTTTATCTAAATTAATTGGAGTTGGGACAGTTATTATATATACATTACAACTTTTTAATTCTTGGATATTATTAGTCAAGATTAAATTCTTAGCAAGTGATTTTTTAAGTGTTTTTGGTGTAACTTCCAGGGTCTTATCATTTAGTTCATTTAATTCATTTACTCTTTTAGAATTAATGTCATAACCAATAACGTTATATTCCTTGGCAAAGGAAACAGATACTGGAAGTCCTACATAACCTAAACCAATAATTCCAATTTTAATTTTTCTCATGATTGACCAATAACGTATGACTTAAATCCTAAACTATTTAGATTTTCTTTATTAATTACATTTCTCCCATCAAAAACTAAAAAATTTTCATCCATTTTAGTTTTAACTTCATTCCAATTAATGTTTTTAAATTCATCCCACTCTGTACATATTGCAATTGCATTTGAATCTACTACAGATTCATAAAGTTCATCACAAATTTTTAACCTTGTTAAAACATGAGCAGTCTGTTCTTCCAATTTACCTTTATCAATTAATAATCTCTCTATATCCTCTTTAATCCTATTACCATTAACCATTGGATCATATACTTTAATAGTGAATCCTTTGGAGATTAGTTTTTCTGTCAAATAAATTGAAGCTGACTCTCTCGAATCATTAGTATCTTTTTTGAAGGACCAACCAAGAATGGTTATTACTTTACTAGTAACATTTAAATCAAATGAATTTATAATGTTTTTAAAAAATCTATCAGTTTGATAATTATTAATTTTTACAACACTTTCCCAATAATCAGCAACTTCTTTTAATCCATAAAAATTAGCAATGTAAACTAGATTTAAAATATCTTTTTTAAAGCAACTACCTCCAAAGCCAATTGAAGCTCTTAAAAATTTTGGACCAATTCTGGAATCTAATCCAACTGCTTTTGATACTTCATCAATATCTGCTCCAGTTTTTTCACATAGTGCAGATATACTATTTATTGATGAAATTCTTTGCGCAAGCATAGCATTAGAGACTAATTTGGATAATTCAGATGACCACACATTCGTTGTGTAAATTTTTTCTATTGGAATCCAATTTTCATAAATTCCAACTAGCTCATTTACAGCTTCTTCCCCTTTTTGTGTTTTCTCACCACCAATCAGCACTCTGTCTGACTTAAATAGATCATTTATTGCTGTACCTTCTGCCAAGAATTCTGGATTAGAAATTACTTCAAATTGAATATCTGATTTTTTATTAGATTCTAATATTTCTTTAATTCTTTCTGCAGTTCTGACCGGAAGTGTAGACTTTTCAACAATAATTTTATTAGACTTTGAAACATTTGCTATTTGTTCAGCACATTTTTCAACAAACTGCAAATCGGCAGCATAGCCCTTTCCAGTTCCTGAGGTTTTTGTTGGTGTATTTACTGCCATAAATATCATCTCTGAATCTTCAATAGCTTTATTTACATCTGTTGAGAAGAATAAATTAACATTTCTAACCTCACTTATTATTTCTGGTAAGCCTGGCTCAAATACAGGAAGTTTTGATAGTTCTCCATTCCATGCACTAATTTTTTCCTCATTAATATCTACAACTGTTACCTTTAAGTAAGGACATTTAAGCGCAATTACAGCCATAGTAGGACCTCCAACAAATCCTGCACCTATACAGCAAATATTCTTTATTTTCATTTCTTACCTTTTAATATCCATGAGGATGACTGGATCTTTTCACCAAGATTATCAATTAATTTAATGCCATAGCTATTACAAATTAATGACTCCGGAATCTGATCATTTTTTTGATCTCCTCCGTTAGCAAAATATAAAGTATATTCATTTGAAAACTCTTTGTAAATTTTTTCAATTGTCATACAGACTGACCTGTCTTTGTCTATAGATAATATTACTCTGTCAATAACTTTAAGCTCACTTAAGATAAGCATCCTTTCTTCTTGATTCATAAATTCTTTAGAGCCTTTAAGTAATCTTTGTTTATCATTATTAACTATTACAAATAGTATATCACCATTTTTTTTGGCATTATGAAAATATTCTATATGTCCTTTGTGGAGTGGGTTAAAATATCCCGACACAATAATTACTTTTTTTTTCATGTTTCTCTTGAGTAATCATCTTCTATTCTAACAATGTCATCTTCTCCAAAATATGTTCCAGTTTGAACCTCAATGAAAACTAGAAGAGAATCTGAATTATTAGAAATTCTATGCTTTGACTTTTTATTTATTTGAACACAGTCACCATATTGAATTAATCGCTTCTCACCGTCTAGAAGCATTTCTCCAGAACCTTTGACAATAGTCCAAACCTCTGATCTATTATTATGAAATTGATAACTTAATCTATGACCGGGGTTAACTTCAATTATTTTTAATTTAAAAGCAGGTTCTTCACAAATTATAATAAACCTACCCCAAGGCCTTTCAACTATTTCTTTTTCTTTCATTTAATTAATCTTTAGAATATAATTTTATATGAAATTGATTTGTTGGTAAAGAAGAAGACAAGTAAAAACTAACTTCTCTACCAATTAATTTTTTTATTTTTTGTTCAAGTTGAGAGATATAATTAAAATTTAAATCTTTACCAATTAAAAATACTTCAATATTTCCGGAGTCAATACCTTTTGCATAGTCTCCTACTAGTGCAATAAATTGTACATTACCCATTCTCTCCAGAACAGCTTCAACTAAGTCCTCTAATCCAAGATGCTTTAGTACAACCTTTCTAAGTGTTTCATATAATGGATGATTAACATTAACCTTATACTCGACTTTGTTGTCTTGTTTTAATTTATTTAAATAACCAGCACCATATAAATGATTTAGTTCTTTTCTTATAGAATTTGTAGATTCTCCCATCTCATTAGCTAGTCCATTTAGATAGCCACTATTAGCCTGAGAAATAAAAAATTTTATTAATAATCTCAGTCTTGTCTTAGATGTAATAAGCTCATTTAACACAATAAACCTAATTTTAAGTTACAAAAGTACTTAATTTTTAATAACTTTACAACTTAATTTTAATTTTTAGATTTAATATGTTGAATAAAATTATACTTGGAACAGCTCAGCTGGGTATGAAATACGGAATTAATAATTACGGCAGTTTAAGTAAAAATCAGTCCTTTAATATACTTGATTTTGCTTTTGAAAATAAAATTGAGTATTTAGATATTGCAGAGTCATATGGAAATATTATTGAATTATTAGGATTATATTTTAAAGAAAAACCTCAAAATAAATTTAAAATTTTTTCTAAACTCAATCTTAATGATATTTATGCAATTAATCACATAAAGACACACATAACCAATCAGCTAAACAAGATGAATGTTAAGTCTATTTATGGGTATATGTTTCATAGTTATTCAGAACTAGTCAAATTTCCAAAAGTTTTAGAAAGTCTTCAAGAGCTTAAAGAAGATGGTGTTATAAATAAAATTGGAGTTTCTTTATATGAAAACAGTGAAGCAATTTCCGTTCTCGATAACTTTGATTTAGATTTTATACAACTTCCATTTAATCTTCTTGATAATCAAAGTCAAAAAGAAAATATATTTGAAATTTATAAAAAAAAGAAAATAGAAATTCATGCAAGATCTATTTTCCTTCAAGGTCTATTTTTTAAACCATATTCGAAATATGAAAGTCAATTAAAGCCCCTAATACCTTACATGAAAGAAATTGACAGGATTGTTAAAAAGTCTAAATCAAATCTTGATACAATGGCAATTAATTATCCACTTAAAAAGGAGTATATTGATAAAGTAATATTCGGTGTTCATAATCTTAGTCAGTTTAAAAGGAATATTGATAGTATAGGTTCAGATTTAAAATTAGATTGTAAAGAAATTGAAATGGTTATTGTTAAAGAAAAAGAATTATTAAAACCACTTAATTGGAGATAAAATGAAAGCAATAGCAATTATTCCTGCAAGAGGTGGGTCAAAAAGAATACCAAAAAAGAATATTAAAGATTTTAATGGTGTTCCCGTTATAAGCTATCCAATTAAAACTGCAATAGAGACCAGGGCCTTTGATAAAGTTATTGTATCAACTGATTGTAAAAATATAGCGGCAATATCGAAAAGATATGGTGCAGAAATTCCATTTTTTAGGAGTAAAAAAAATTCTGATGACTTTGCTTCAACAGATGATGTTATTAAAGAAGTTTTAGAATATTATAATAGTACAGGAGAGGCATATGACTATGCATGCTGTATTTACCCAGTTAACCCATTTATAAAAGTTGATAAAATTAAGCTTGGACTCAGAGAATTGTTGGATGAGAATTTTGACTGTGTTTTTTCTGCAGTTAAATATTCATACCCTATTCAAAGAGCATTTAGGGTTGACAAGAGTAAAAAAATAAAAATGATAGATCCTGAGAATTATTTAATGAGAAGTCAGGATCTTGAAAATACGTTCCATGATGCTGGTCAATTCTATTGGTTTAATGTAAGCTCATTTATAAAACACAATAAACTATGGACTAACAATACTGGTATTATAGAGTTAAGCGAAAGTGATGTTCAAGATATTGATACCGAAACAGATTGGAATATAGCGGAGATTAAATTCCAAATTCAAAAAAAATTAAATGCTTGACAAATTATTAGTATTTTTAAGAGCCTAATTAAATTTAATCAAATATGTTTTTAAAAGAATTCAAAATTGGAAATACACATGTTGGGAATAACCACCCAGCCTATATAATAGCAGAAATTGGTGCTAATTTTAATGGTAGTTTAGATCATGCTAAAAGATTGTGTGATGCTGCCAAAAAAGCTGGAGCTAACTGTGCAAAATTTCAATCTTTTATTTCAGAAAAAATTGTATCAGCTAGAGGGTTTTCAAAGATGGATCTTAAAGGAGTTCATGGCACATGGGACAAAACTGTAGATCAAGTGTTTAAAGAAGTTGAATTCCCTAGGGATTGGCATAAAGAAGTTAAGGACTATTGTGATAAAATTGGTATTGATTTTTCTACATCCCCTTATGATTTTGAAGCAGTTGATTTGTGTGAGAAACTGAAAGTCCCTTTTATTAAAATTGGATCTGGAGAAATAACTTGGCTTGAGATGATTGAATATGTTGCAAAAAAAAATATGCCTATAATTATGGCAACAGGTGATGCTTCTCTTGCAGAAATTGATGAAGCTATAAATGTTATAAGAGACACAAATAACAAAAAACTTATTTTACTTCAATGTATCACAAACTATCCATCGCAAATAGAAAGTGCAAATATTAATGTTCTAAAAACATATCAAACTGCATTTAATGTTTTAACAGGTTACTCTGACCATTCAGCTGGTGATTTAGTAATTCTTGGTTCAATTGCACTAGGTGGATGTGTAGTTGAAAAACACTTTACACTAGACAAGAATGACAAAGGGCCTGATCATCCTCACTCCCTTAATGTTGAAGAGTTTTCTGAAATGGTCAAAAATATCAGATTAATGGAAACTGCACTTGGTAGTTCAAAAAAAGATGTTGTTGAAGAAGAGAGAGAGACAGTGATTGTTCAAAGAAGAGGTCTTTATGCAGCTAGAGATATTGAGGCTGGACAAATGATTGTTGACAAAGACATTGATGTTTTAAGACCAGCACTTGGAATTCTTCCAAAGTATAAAAAAATAATTATAGGTAAATCCGCTAAATCTAATATTAAAAAGGGTGATCCTATTTATTGGGAAAATTTTTAAAAATGAGCCTAACAACAAGAGAAAAGTTTATAGCATTAGTTGATAATGACGGGATATTGAAGTCTGATGCAATAGTTCTTCTTGAAGGAGATGGTTTCAACAGGTATAAGAAAGCAGCAGATCTATATTTAGGGGGTATGTCCCGAAGGATTATTTTTAGCGGAGCAATAACTGATTATAGTTATGGTAGTTTCCCTTTTGAAGATATTTTGCCAAGATTGTTGTCTTCTGGTGTACCAAGAGATGCAATAATTCATGAGAAAAAATCACAGAACACCAGAGAGCAAGCTATTGAAGTAATTAATATGGCAAAAGCAAATAATTGGAAGAAAGTTATTCTAGTTGCAACTCATGAGCATCAATATAGAGCATATTTAACATTTTTAAAGGAAGTACTAAAGTCAGACCAAGATATTCTACTTTTTAATAGCCCAGTTAGAAATTTAAAATGGTTTGAAAATAATGTTTGGGGTAAAAGATTTGATAATATAGATAAAGAATTTGAAAAAATTGAAATCTACATGGCCAAAGGTCATCTTGCGACATACCAAGAAGCAATTAAATATCAAGAAAAAAAGGAAGAAAGTCTTGATTATGATGAAGATACATTCAAATACATAGAAAAGAAAAAGTGAATATAGAAGAGGCTAAAGCATTATTTAAGGATAATTTTATTGGTTTAGATGAGATTAGATCAATTAATAACAAATTAAAAATCAATTTACCTAACAAAAATCCTGAGTTAAATATAGAGCTTGATGATATAGATCCTAATGAATATATTCTAATACTTGGGACAGAAGAGTTAACAAACTCAAAAAAATTAAATATTAAAGAATTTGTCAAAATCTTTGGTTATCAATATGATAAAAATTCTGCTTCATTCTATAATCAAGATTGGTATCTAGAGGAGAAATTTGTTAATAAATGTTTATTGAATAAGTGGTATTTAATTCAAAAATATATACCTGACTATACTAGGGGTTTTCAGCCTAGCATTGAGACTAAACCATTTCTTCCATCTGCAATTTTATGTGTTTATACTTTTTTCATATGGTCAATACTTAGACAAGAATATCTTTGGGGTAATGATTATGTTTGGTGTTCAGACATTGACAGGCACGGTGATCAAATATATGTTGGTAAATATCATGATTTAGACAACTTTAAAAGATCTGGTTTTAGTATCCACAGACATCTTTCAATAAAAAATAATTACGGTGTAATAAAATCAATTTAAATGAATCTTGAAATAATTCTTTCTTCGATTACAGTAAGCTATTTATCATTAGTTGTTTTTCAGAAAGTATTTTTGAAAAAAGGTATTACAGATAAAATTAATAGTAGATCTTCTCATTCATCAATAGCAACTAGAAATGGTGGTATTGCAATTTTTTTAAGTGTTTTTATTATTTCTTCAATATCTTATTTAATTGGATATGAGCTGTTTGACTTTTCAATTCTTGTTCCATTAATGATTCTTCTTACCGTTGGACTTTATGATGATATATATGGAGTTGATTTTAAATTAAAATTTATATTTCAAATCATTTTTGCAAAAATTATCATTGACTCTGGGTTTATTATTGATAATTTACATGGAGTATTTGGGATTTATGAAATAAGTAGAGTCTTCGCACAGTTACTATCAATTTTTATAATTACTGGTATTATTAATGCAATCAATTTTATTGACGGAATAGATGGTCTGTTAATTTCAGTTATTACTTTTTTTGTAATTATGTTTGAGTTGCTAAGCACAGGATCATCTAAGTTTTTTAACCTTTCAATAATTTTAGTTTTCTCATTTATACCTCTAATGTATTTTAATATGAGGAAAAATAATAAAGTATTTTTGGGGGATTCAGGCTCGTTGTTTATAGGTGGGGTTGTTGCAATTTATATAATGTATATATGCTCAAGTGAATATTTAATAATTGAATATTATGACATCAATAAAATATTTTTTGTTTTTTCTATTCTTATATACCCCATTATAGATATAATCAGAATTATTTTTGTTAGAATAACTAGAGGGAAATCTCCATTTTCAGCAGACAATAATCATATTCATCATATTTTATTAATTAAGTTTCAAGATCATTACAAAGTTTCTTTACTAATACTCTTATTTAGTATTGTCAGCTTTATAACAATCCATTTCTTAAATCAGTCATAAAACACTGATGTAAATGTAATATTAACATTTTGGAAAAATACTTCTATCAAAAGTATAGTTTGTTCTTATTAAAATATTTATGGCAGAACATGTTTTATCAATATCTCCAATTTGATTAAATGCATATGCAAAATAATAAATTATTGATTGGTCAATACTTTTAAATGTTTCTGAATATACTTCCCAAAGAGATGATATTTCTTGATATTTTTTTTTATTGTATAAGGCAATAATAAGATTATTATAATAAATCTGAATATTTGGATGTAGTTCAATTACTTTATAAAGCTCGTCTATACCATCTTCATAATTTCCGGAATTAAGATTTTCAATTGCAGTTTTATAATTTGTTGCAGCTAAGTCAACATTTTCCTTACCATACAAGGCATAATCTGTCATCAATTTTATTAAGTTATTATTCGGATGATATTTTAGAGCTTCCTCAATAATTTTATTTGCACCATACTTATCAAGCGTATCTTTACTTTCAATAAATGAGCCAAGAACGATATTATATATTTGATAATCTTTTTCTCCTACTTTATCTTTAATTAAATTGTAATAGTAAAAAATACTGTCATTTTTATTTTCTTTTTTAAGAAGCTTTACAAGTAATATATAATGCACAGGGTTATTTGGGACCTTATCAAAGGCTTTCCTAATATAATAGTTTGCTTTGTTAATATCACCTATTTTTAGATAGGTTTCTCCCAAAACACTTTCACTAAAACCAATGTAAGGGTTCCTTTTTTCACCTTCCTCTAAATAAGCGATTCCTTTACCTATTGAATCTCTAGAGAGAAAATATTGAGCTTTTAAAGAAACTAGTGGCATGCCAAAAACATTTAATGATGGGTAGTAATCATTTATAGAATTAATAAAATCAAAATCTTTATTTATGAAAGGACGCTGAAGCATTTGATCATAGTATAACTCTGATTGTAATATAAATGAATCATACCTCATTTTATTAAGATATACAACGGCTACTGACAGAAAAGCTATAACCACACGAAGTATAATACTATAATTCACTTTTTATTTTTTTCGTTTTTGATGAATAAATTACTGATATTAATAGCAAAAATGTAATAATTGATGAGGGCCTATCAAGAGGAAAATTTGCAGCAAAATCTCCAAGCATTACTAGGAAGGCAAACAGCAAATAAATGTGTTGAAGTTCTATTTTATTATTCAGCCATTTTTGAATTCCAATGAAAATATTTTTTAAAAGGAAAAAGAAAAACAGAATAAATGATACAAATCCTAAAACACCTGTTTCAGCAAATATTTCAAGAAAGTCATTATGAGCAGAGTAGGGAACAACATAGCTATACATGTCCTCTTTATCATATTCAATACTTTTAATTCTCCAATTCCCAATACCAATTCCTAGAATAGGTGTTTTACTTATTTGATCAATAGCGTGAAGTGTAAACCTTACTCTGTTAGAGACTGACTCATCACCTGGATTAAATACTGATGTAACTCTTGAGTTTATGTTTAACTCACTTTGATTGCTCATAGAAGTATTTGTATCAACAATTATATTATAAGAAATAAATGATATAAATAATGAAATGAAAAAATATTTCAGCTGTGATAAATCTTGATTAATTATTTTCTTTTTAAATAATTTTTTAAACATAATTATTGCAGGATAGGATATGGCCAAAATTCCTAATATAATAAGAATAGCTCTAGAACCAAGAAGAAAGATTATATAAAGAGATGAAGTTATTACTACAAAAACTAAAATTTTGTAAAATTTGTTTGAAATAGAATTTAAGAAAATAAAACTTATAAATATCTTAATAGTAAAGATAAATGATGTTATGTTTTTATTTGGATAAATACTTTTAACATCCCCTCGATTCTCCACAACAAATAACCCGTTTATATCATAAACCTGATAAAGTTGATAATAGGAGCCTATAGTTTCTAATAAAAGTGAAATGAATACAACTAGTAACACAAATTTATGATTAAGTAATTTTTTAGCATTAATAAAGACTATTATTAGAACACTGGTTAGGATAGCATATATATCAGTTAATCGCATTAATGACTCTGCTTTGTTTAATGCAACTGTTACTGATAACGCTGATATCAAGAAAAAAGATAAAAATGATAGAAGAACAGGATCTTTTAGATATGAAAGTCCCTTATCCTTAAAAATAAAAAATATATATAAAATAAAGATCGTATTTATTATACTTAAAACAAGCCATATTAAACCCTTGATGTCTATTGGATCCCATTGTGGAATAAAGACTATTGCTGGGAGCATTAGTATGTATATATTTCCTAAATTTTTTTCTAAGAAACTCATTTTTATTAAAGATAAATATAAAAAAAGCCTCTCATAAAGAGAGGCTTAATTTATAAAATTAAGGTTAGTAAATAATTACCATCCTGTTTTATCGTTTGTATAACCAGTTACAGCAGCTGAAACAGTTGCGGTTGAACCTGAAGAGATATCAGTGAAAGCAGCAACATAGTTAGCAGTAGCCTCGTTATTGTCTACAGTACCTGTATTTGCAGCATAAGATGCAATGTTTGTACCTGCAACAATTAAGTTAGCATTAATATCACTAACTGCAGTTGTAGTTACCGCTACAATAGCAGTACCTGAGTTTGTGTTATTCATAGCTATACCAACTTTAGATGTGTCAGACTGAGTACCAGCTAATGCGATACCTGTATTGTTAGTAATAGTTAATCTTAATCCGTTAAGAGTAGACTTAGTGTTACTTAATACGAATTCTGATCCTTCACCTGAACCATTTGCTTCAGAAGCAGTTGCAGTATCATAGTTGTAAGCAACGCTACTTCCTAATGAAACTGATCCTCTACCCTCTTTTACAAGAGATGCAGTTGTTGAATCAGAATCTGTAACAAATGATAAAGTCGGCATTGCAGGAGCTAACGGTGAAGTATCTAAACCTGATGCTGAAACGTGTGCAGTAACATAGAATTGGTTACCATTTCCACCTGTTGCAGCAGCAGTATATTCACCTGTTGCGTTAATCGCAGCAATTACACCAGTTGCAATACCTGCAGCACCGTTACCATCAGTAACATGAGCTTGTAGGTCCATAGAAGCACCTGATCTGTATGTTCCAAATGTAAAGTTTAGTAAACCATCGTTTGAAACAGCACCTGCTGTAGCAGTAGCACCAGTAGAATATGTATAACTAACTGTATACAGTCCTTTTTGGAAACCATCTTTTGCAGCAGTAACATCAATATTATATCCTGTATCTAATGAAGTATCAGCATTAATAAAGTTAATTAAATCTGTCACTGTAGCTACAGTAGAACCGTTTGCAGCTCCAGAATATGCTTCACCTTCTTGGAAAAGTGCAGCAGCTCTATCAGCATCATAAACAGTAAATCCTTCGTCAGTACCTAAAGTAGTAGTCTCTGCTAAAGTTGTAGCATTTCTTACTAAATCATAAGCATAAGAAACTCTTTGCTTAGAAATTGCACCAACAGTTCTAGTTGAAACAGCTGAACCATCCTTTTGGAAGAAGTAGTTCATATATCCTGAGTAAGTAGAAGTAAAGTCAGTTGCAGCAGCACCTGTTCTAGATGGAGCAGATGTTGGAAGACTTGAAGTCGTATCAGTATAAGCACCACCATAAGTAGATTGAATCTCTAGCTTAGTTACAGTATCAAACCATGCTTGAACTATATTAGAAGCACTAGCTTCAGAAGCAGCAGCAGCTAAGTAAGTATCTAAACCGCTTAAACCTGATGTAGAAGTTACAGAACCTGCATCAACAGATTTACCTTTAGCATATGTACTTAATGCTGTTGTAGCATCAGATTCCTGAGAATCTCTAACTAAAGAAGCAACAAGAGCGTTATCATAAATATCAACTGTACCACTTGTACTTGTACCATTACTAGTTAATGAACTAGCAGATAAAGTAGCAAGCTTAGCATTTCCTGTAATGTCTAAGTCATCAATGTTGTTAGACCCAATTGTTAATGTTGTTATCTCAGCGTTACCAACAACAGATAATGCAGCAGCTTTATCAGTGCCATATAATTTTGTTGTGTGTGATGAGTTAACAGAACTCATTAAATCGTTGTTGTCAAATGTCCAGTCGTTTGCGTTTGTAGCATCAGTAAATGATGTTAAAGCTACGTTACCTGAAATATTCACGTCCATTGCAGTAAGACCAGTTAAATTAACAGTCGTTAAAGCAGGAGCAGCGTTAGCAGTTACGTCACCACCAGTACCAGTTACAGTTAATGAAGTTAACTTCGTGTGAGATGCACCAACAGAAATATCCTGTGCTGTGTTAGTCTCCTTTTCAAAAGCAGCTACAGCAGTAGAACTTAATCCTGGGTCGTTATCTCTCATCATAGTTACATTCATTGACTCTAAGTCAGTAGCAGCAGAATGAGTTACTGTTACAATGTTATTACCTGTAAAGTTCTTAACACCAGTACTTAATGTAATACCTCCTCTAAAGTTGTGAATTGCAGCAGTTGCAACATTAGTTAAAGAGATTGTACCATCAGCAGCACCAACTGTATTACCAGGAAGACCTGTTGAAGCAAAAGTTCCAGCAGCAGTACCATTAGTATATGATGCAGGACCATTTAATGTCATATCAATATCAACAGCGTTACCTGAAGCATCTGTAGATTTGTAAGCATCAATGTCAAGTGTAGCATCTTTCTTAGTAGTAATAGTAATAGTATTACCAGGTGCAGTCACCATAGCTCCAAAGTCTACATTAGTAGCATATGTAAAGTTAATGTCAAATGCAGCAGCAACTGCAGCATCAGTATCAATACTAGTAGCACTAGTTAAAGCTGGGAAAGATATGTTTGTAACAGTAGTTTCGTAAGTACTGTTTAATCTTATAGCCGCAGCATTAGCTAACTTAGGGAAAGAGTATCCCTTAGGTTGTGTCATAGTTACATTTCCAGCTGATGTAAGATTGTTAAATACAATCTCAGTACCAGTTGAACTTGCAGCACTATATACTAGGTTACCAGTCATAGTGTTAACTCTATCAGCTAAAGTTTGAACTTTAGTGTAATCCATACCAGAATATCCAGTAATAGTTAGAGTTGCATTCAATACATTTAGCTTATTACCTAAAGCTAATGCAGAATTTAATGTTGTAGCATTATTAACAGTTACATCCGTAGAGTAAATGTTAGAAGATGCAAG
>CEWG01155148.1_pt1 | contig 14482 bp, 26 predicted proteins | sample 361411 | NCBI WGS metagenome assembly CEWG01 (sample SAMEA2622173, study PRJEB7988) | marine metagenome | biome: marine biome (ENVO:00000447); feature: surface water layer (ENVO:00002042); material: "saline water (ENVO:00002010), including plankton (ENVO:xxxxxxxx)" | depth 5 m | reverse complement strand
GTTGCTGAATACTTAGGCTATCAAGAAGTTAATCTTGCATGTAACGGAAATAGCAGTGATGGAGTGCTAAGAAGATTATACACTGAAGCGTTTGATCAAAACAGCATTATTCTAATAGGTATACCACCTGCAGGCAGATATCAAATAATAAAAAGCAAAATGCTAGATCATAATAAGAGAAGAAAAGGCAAAGCAAATCTACTTGGAAGAACTAGTAAAGCACAAACTTGTATGGAGTACGCATACACAAAAGGTCCAGTAAGAACTGGCGATTACTTTTATACACAAAAATGGTCACGCAGTATAAAAGATGATATTGTAGAGACTGCTGCCTATTATGTTTTATTTAACATCCTTAAAATGCAAACAAAGTTACGAGAACTAGGTATAGAACATTACATATATAATAGTGTATCAAGGATAGGTGATCCGGATAACGCAGAGACTCAATCTATTAAACAACAAATAGATTGGTCAAATTATTACAGACCAGATTATAGTATATATGATATAGTATCATCCAACGTTGAATATGAACTAGCAGAAGGTGATCAGCATCCAAATCATTTAGCGTATAAAGTTTGGTCAGACGATTTTTGCAACTGGTTAGAAGAAAAAAGAAAATGACATATCTTACAGACGAATACAGACAGTTTATGAACAAAGTGCAACGTGATAGACCTGACAATTACACTAACAGTGATCCAGAGACTGCACTACTAGAGCATTACAATATGGATCCAGAATTTGCTAAACTAGTGTACTACGAATGGATAAAAGAAGTATTTGTTAACATGCCGTGGAAACCAGCAGATGATTAAGCAATATATTAAAAGTTACCAAGACTTTCCCAAAGAGGGCGTAGACTTTAAATGCACAGCAAGTTTGTGTGCAGGCAAAGGCTTTAGATTAACAAACAACTTTATGTATGACAGTTTACTAAAATACATGCCCTGTGATAAAATTGTAGGATTAGATGCTAGAGGATTTATTTTTGGCGGAGTGCTTGCACATAGAACTAGAATGCCATTAGTGCTATGCAGAAAACAAGGCAAACTTCCTGGCAGCACTGTAACCCAAACATTTGATCTAGAGTATGGAACTGCTACAATGGAAATACAAAAGGACAGCGTAAACAGAGGTGATAGAGTAATTATTGTAGATGATTTAATGGCTACTGGAGGCACAATGCAAGCCGCTATAGATATGATATACGAACTTCACGCTACTCCTATTGCAGTAGCAGTAGCAATGGATCTTAGTTTTTTAGGCGGAAGTAAAAGTATTATAGAGCAAGGGATACCTTTTTATGCAGCAACAGAATACCAATCCTGATCACAATATACCAGGCGAAGAACTTATATATGAACGTGCTAACGGAATTGTTTATGCACGATACACAAATCCTGAACTACGTCATATCAAACGTTGGATCATAGGTGGCGATCCTCAAGGGTTTATCCCTGGTACTGGCATGCCTCGTCCAGAAGAATGGTATGAGATAGAAAATCCAATGCCTGATTGGACGCTAATACAGCGAAATAAAAAACTGCGAGACATGTACACAGCATACCTAATAGAGCAAGAAAAGTATAAAGCATGGGAGGTACTAAGTGGGCAACGATGATTTTATGCCTCCATATATCGCAGAAGAATGGGAGGCACTAATGCAAACAGACATGCACGGATACCCAGTATATGAAAATGTTGTAAAAGTACAAGATGATCTTAGAGAAGAAAAACTGCGTAACCAGCATCCAGAACTAATGGAAGCATATGAAAACTATGCTAGATTGCTTGCAAAGTACGGATTTTGGGATAAAATTACTGGATAACGGTTGACATACTCAGTAAACATGCTATGTTTAATAGTAAATTGTTTATCGGAGGTCAAAATGTTATTAGATTATATTGGTATGATGAGTATCACAACTGCAATTTTACTAGCAGGAGGTCTTGTGATATGAAGTATATGCTACTGTTTAACCTTGCAATTGCTACACCAGATGGTGGCGCACAAGATGAAATCATAAATGTTTACAGCAAACACTTTGAAACTAAAGCAAAATGTGAACAATTTTTAGATGATTATCAAGGATTAATTCATGGTCATGGTTTAAAAAGTTTTCAGTCAATGTTTAAAAAAGGCTATACTGTAACACTAAAAAGTGTAACTTGCGATCAGCCTTATAAGTCAAAGCCATTAAAGTTTAAGAGTGATGGACCCAAATAGGTTGACATATCCTGTATCCGTGTTACATTAATAATGTAGGTAAAGTTCTCGGAGATAGCAATGAATAAAGCATTTACATCCTTATTACTCGCTAGTACTACTGCACTTGCCGCTTGTGGCGGAGGCGGTGGTGGCGGTGACGGTAGTAACTATACTCCTATACAAGTAACAAATCTTGGCAGTGTTAATACTGCGGCTATTAGCAATGGTTTTGCTGCCGCTATACAAACAGTTAGCCAAGATGGTCTAGTTGATGCTAAAGAAACTAAAGCAATATTTGAATGGGTAGATGCAAACGCAGACATTAATACTACAGAACTTGCCAAGTACGATGTTACAGTAAATGGTACTACTATGAACCTGCAAGAAGCATGGTATATGCTTAAAGGTTACAAAGCACTTTACTATGATGGTAAAGAAGGCTTTTGGAGTGGATTAGTTGATAGCGGCGAATTCAATGATACAAGTGCAGACTATGTAGAACTAAAGCAAATTGCGGACAAAGATGATCCTGCATATGCAAAAGCAATTGGTCAAGGCGGCAAAACCGTTGAGGACTTTAAAGTTGACAAAGGTGTTCTTACACTAACTGGTACAGTTACAGAAACAATTACAGTGACCGGTGATCCTGTTGTTGGTGAAGCACAACATGTTAGCACTACATACACAGATGCTACAGTTGACACAGTGCTTGCTGATGGACGCACACAGCATGACGTAGTGCGTACAAACACGCACACTAGCAGAACTCCTAGCACGACTACAACAACCACATACACACAATACACATATACATACAGCGATGGCACTACAAAAAATGCAAAAGGTGCAGAATCGTATGCAAATAACACAACATATACAACTGCTATTACAACAGAAGAAGTTATTATTAGCACAACATACACTGCGGCTTCAAGCGAACCAGTTGAGGAAGACACTCCTGTAGCAGAAGAGCCAGTTGAAGTAACAGTGGTTGACACTGTTGTAAGTGACGACGAAGTATATGACGAAAGCAAGAAGGTATATGGTACGCAACAAACTATAAGTGTAGAAGATAAGACCACAGTAGAAGATGGTTACACTGTTGTAAAGCGTTACACAACATATGCTAATCCTTACAGCGTTTATCATTACTACACTATTACCACTACAACAGTTACAAAGTACAGTGATGGCACTACTAAGACAGAGACCGCAACAAAACAAAAGATCAACGGTCCAGATGAAAAAGCAGGCACACAAACAACTACAGTAGAAGAAATCTCAAGAACTAAAATTGTTGTTGAAGAAGAAGTTGTCGACTTGGGTCCTGATCATGCAGACATGGGTACACGCACTCCTGGTTATGTTGCAGATGCTTCACACTATACAACCAACGAGTTTGCATACTTAGGCAGTAAACACCTAAGCGTTAGTAACTTTGATGATGCTTATAGCAGAGGTTGGACTGGTAAAGGTAGCACAATCGTTATTGCAGACACAGGTGCAAACACTTCACACGCTGACTTAGATGGTAATATTAAACACACAAAAGATTTTACTGGTACTGGCATAGGCAATAGTGCTACACATGGTACACATGTTGCTGGTATTGCAGGTGCAGAACGTAATAACGCAGGTGGACACGGTGCTGCATTTGATGCAGACCTTGCTATTGCAAAAGTTGCAAGTGGATCTAGTTACAGTTTTTCAACTGCAAAAAAAGCCGCTGAGTGGGGCAAAACTATTGGCAGCGTTGCAATTAACGTAAGTGCTGAGGTAAACTATGATAGTGGATTTAGAAACAGCATTGTAAAGCAAGCAAAAGGCGTATACTACAGCACACATTGGTACTATGGTGAAAATGGTTATAACGGTGCTGTTGGAGAAGCAAAAGAATGGAAGTCTGCACTAGGCGATGAGCAAGTACTTGTTAAGGCAGCAGGCAATGCAGGTTGGGATTACAGTGCTGGCATGAACCAGATGGCTACAGCAACCGATGCAAATGGTAACCTTATACTTGATGGTCAGATGATTATTGTAGGCAACTATGATAAGAACAACGATCAGATCAACGGCTCAAGTAATAAAGCAGGCACAGTATGTGCTACAATGAAAAATGGTGTATGTATTGATGCCGCAAAGATCAAAGATTTTTACATTATGGCAAACGGTACAGCGATTACTAGCACTGCAGTAAATGGCGGTTACACTACAATGACTGGTACTAGCATGGCAGCACCTGTTGTCACAGGTAGTATTGCAGTACTACATCAGATGTGGCCCTTTATGAAAGGCAAGCACTTGGTGCAACTTGTGCTTGTAACTGGTAATAAGGACATTCCAGGCTATGACGAAACTGTGCATGGACAAGGCTTGTTAGATATGGACAAGGCAACACGCCCTGTTGGTGCTACTGGTATTCCTACTACAGGACGTACTAACGGAGGTGTTAGTGCAGTAGCAGGTGGTGCAAACGTAGCAGGTGTTGCTGCAAGTCAGATGCAGGCTCTTACAAGTGTTATGGTACTTGATAGTTTCGAGCGTGACTTTTATGTTGATCTCGGTGATATGACACAGGATGTTGATACTAGAACTGCTAGTGTTGCAGAGCAAATGGGTGCAATTAACTACTTTGCAGGTTACATGAACGCAGATCAACATGCAGTAGTACCGTTCAAAGTAACAGAAAACAGCAATCTTGAGATTGGCTTTGGTGCCAGTACCGGACATTACTTGGGCAATAGTTTTACTGGCACACTTGGTACAACTACAGGCAGTGATACTGTGTACGCTAACTGGAACTATACTAATGGCGGCTTTTACGCACAGGCTGGTGTAGGTTATACAAATGTAAACTTTGATATGAGCAAAAGCATGATGGTTAGTGCAGAGAATGTTATTAGCACAACTGCTACAGCAGGCTATGAATTTGCTCCTACTGAAGGACATGTACTAGGCTTTGCAGTTAGTCAGCCAGTCACAGTTGAAAGTGCAAAGTTTACTTACAAACTTCCTACAAGCAGAACATTAGATGGCAATGTAAACACAGAACTACAAACAGTAGACTTCCGCAATGCCGATCGTGAGATTGATTTGGGAACCTATTACAAGTTTGATATTACACAAACTGGTATTAAACAAGTAGACAGTGTTACTAGCATGCTAGGTATACAAGGTAACGTAAAAGCCTTTGCAGAACTACGCAACAAAATAGATAGCGTCAGCGAGATTGAAAAGCGCGGCGGTATTAACTTAAACTTAAACTTCTAAGGAGACAATATGTTAAGGAAAATGTTAGATTGGTATGAACGCCATGATGGATTAGAAATACTAGTAATGGGCTTTTGTATGAGTGTGTTTGCAATCATCATATATACAGTACTAGCAGAAATTGTTTCAAGGATAATTGCATGATTAGTAAACCAGCAATTGTTTTTGCATTACAAGCAGAAATTGCACATGCAAAAACCAAGTTACAGCCGCATGGCACAGGAAACATTCATACCGCTATTGGTTGGATGGAACAAAGAGTAAAAACGCTGACGCAAGAACTAGTTGCGCAGGGAGTCAAAGTAGATGACAAATAAAAGATACATCACGCAAGAAGAAATTAAACACTGTTGCTTAGACATTGTAAGTCAAATGTTCAAAGATAATTGGCGCCCAGACTTTATTGTAGGTGTGACCAGAGGCGGTCTTTGGCCCGCTATGATGCTAAGTCATTATTTAGGCATTAAGATGTACACATTAGATGTACGTTTGCGTGACGGTGACGAACAAGAGCATTGCGAATGGTTAATAGACGAAGCAACCTGCGGAACAAATATCTTAATTATTGATGATATAAATGACACTGGCGAAACCTATACATGGATACGCAATGACTGGGGTGTGTTAGAAAATAACCTACGTTTTGCAGCACTAATAGACAATGTTCCAAGTAATTTTGAATTAGATTACAGTAGCATGGAAATTAACAAAACAGAAGATCCAGCATGGATCGTATTTCCCTACGAGGAGTGGTGGTAATGATTATTAAAAAAATTGAATATCATAGTGTACACAGTCATATGACATATGATTTAGATGATGAAGATATAATTGCTGCATTTGGCAGCATAGAAGCATTTGAAAAACACTATGACGAAGAGTCAGACGAGTTTTATGATTTCGTAAACGATCATGACTATGATAGAGAAGATGACTGGTTTAGTGATCGTAAAGGTGGATACGACATTGAATGGAGCATAGAGGCATGAGTTTCAAACTAATATATGAAACTAAAAACTTTGCAGATGAAGGCATGCTTAAAAATATTTGGGGAGAGCATGTTGTGATGCCACATTGGCACTTTGGTCAAAAAAGCAATAACGACACTGTCTATCCGATGTGGGTGCAAAACTTTTACGACACAAGAAATGGTCAGTACAAAGAAAATGCAAGCCAAACACTAGTACAAGTAGGAGATCTTTTTTTAGATATGTGTCCACCAGAATATATTATGGTGCGCAGTATGATCGCTGGAAACACATACGGACAAGATGGTGATATACACCAAGACTGGCAAGTGGCTAACGAAAGCCTAACAGGTGTTCTTTATCTAAATAGAAGATGGAAAGATAATTGGGGAGGTGAAACAGTTGTGTATGACGCTGATCCAAAAGAACAAGGCGTTGGCAGTATGCATAAAGAAACAGAGATAAGTAAGTTTGAAGCAGGTAAACTAATTTTATTTGATGGTTATAATCACCATATTGGAAAGGCGCCACAAAGAGCCTGCGGAGAATTGCGTTGTATACTAGCAATGCAAGCAGTAAGACAGGATGCTTGGCAAAAACATCTTGACAAAATGCGCAATAAATCATAAAATATACTTAGACGTCAAAGGCTCGTCCGTCTTTAAATATTCCGACCTACAACACAGGAGTAGGTATTATGCCACATTATTCAACAAAAACATATGGACATAACATTGGACTTAGTGCAGTGTTCCGTCAACCACACGCAGATCATTCACACTGTAAATTCTTACATGGCTACAGTCTAGCATTTAAGTTTACATTTGGATGCAGTGATCTAGACAATAAAAACTGGGCAGTAGACTTTGGTGGACTAAAGCCACTAAAGCAATGGCTTGAAGAACAGTTTGATCACAAAGTTGTTATCGACAGTGAAGATCCACACATGGAAGATTTTTATCATTTAGAGAAACTTGGTCTTGCAGAGATCACAGTAATGGATGGCGTTGGTGCAGAGAAGTTTGCAGAACATGCATGGCGTTATGCAGATGAACTTGTGCGTAAGATGAGTAATGATCGTTGCTGGTGTGAGAGTGCGGAGTGCAGTGAGCATGGCGCAAACAGTGCAATCTATACACCCTGGAATGTGCGCAAGGAGCGTTTTGTAGAATAATGCACTGTATCGCATATCCTGGTGGCTGCTATGGAAACTTTGTAGGATGGACTTTAGAATGGATGCAAGATAAGTATCCTTTAGATTATAGACCATTCACTGAGAAAAATAACAGTCACAACTGGAACGGAAATTTTAGATCAAGCGTAGACGAAGCAGTGTTAATTCCTATGGAAAGATCACATGTGCATCCTATTCAGCGTAGGACAGATAATCTTATATCTAACATCGAAAAATTGTTGACTGCATATGACAAAGTTATATTGCTTTATCCAGCACTAAACGATTTTGGTTGGCACCTAAACAATAAACAAACTAAAATATTCAAAGATGGATGGATTAAGCACAATCAATCACAACTGGATATGTCAAATTGGGAAGGTGATCAAACATGGGAACTTCGTGAATATTTAAGTTTATATTTGTATGATCAAAACAAAGCAGAGATTGGATACAACAAAGTTATAGACTATACAAACGATAAGGTATTCAAAATTCAAATTAACCAAATACGAGACAGTTTACCTGCTTTGTTCGCTAAATTAGCAGAGTGGTTAGGTATATTAAATATTCGCACAAGTGACGAATTAACAAAACTTCACACAGATTGGTTACAAAACGAACCTTATCTTTATAAGGATAGGTTGATTGAAAACATTGTTGATGCTATAATAAACAATAAATTTTTAGAAATGAATGATCTTAGTATTGTAGATGAAAGTCAAATACAACACAGATTGCGTATTGCAGGTTATGAAATTGAATGTTATGGACTAAATGAATGGCCCAGCACAACAACACAGTTAAGAGAGTTGGTTTATAAGGTATGAGACAGTTAGACGCACAACAACAATTAATGGTAATTACTGCAGAAGAATGTGGCGAACTAGTACAAGTATGCAGTAAAATACTACGACAAGGAGACTTTGATAAGAAGCGAAAGCATCTTGTTGAGGAACTTGGCGATGTACTTTGCATGATGCAACTTATTCAAGAATGGGATATTGTTAGTTGGCAAGAACTAGAAGATCGTGCAGAAGTTAAAAGAGAAAAACTTGCTAAATGGAGTGAACTAGTATGAAACTAAGATATAGCGAAGCATTTTATAGTGTGCAAGGCGAAGGTAAGTTTGTAGGAGTACCCAGCGTATTCTTACGCACTTTCGGTTGTAACTTTCGTTGTATGAACTTTGGCTTGGCTAGAGGCACTCCAATGCGCAGTGAACAAGGAAAACACAATGCAGAAGTCAAAGCACTACTGGATAGTGACATAGTAAATACAGTAGAAAAGTTCACTGACTTGCCTATTATCCACACAGGCTGTGATACATATGCAAGTATCTATCCAGAGTTTAAAAAGTTTATGATGGATAGAACTGTAGATGAAGTTGTAGAACATTTACTAAGTCTCACGCCTGAAGGCAGTTGGACTATGGAGAACGGTCAAGACGTACATCTTATCTTCACAGGCGGTGAACCTCTGCTAGGTTGGCAAAAATTCTATGCAGAATTATTAGAGCATCCGAGGATGAAGGATTTAAAGAATGTCACATTTGAAACAAATGCTACTCAAACCCTTAGACAAGAGTTTAGAGACTATCTCAACAATCAAAACAGATTTGAGGTCACTTGGAGTTGTTCCCCGAAACTTAGTGTTAGTGGAGAATCTCAGACTGACGCTATTAAGCCTGGGACTGTTGCCGATTACGCTAATGTTAATAACAGTGAACTTTACCTCAAGTTTGTTGTCGCTGATAGTATGGATGTGGATGAAGTTAGCGTGGCTGTTCAAGCATACCGTGACGCAGGCGTTGAGTGTCCAGTATATCTCATGCCGCTTGGCGGACGTTCGGAAGAGTATAGTCTCAATGTGCAAGACGTTGCTGACCTCTGTATGGAGCGAGGTTGGCGCTTCACACCAAGGCTACACATCAGTCTCTTCGGAAACGCTTGGGGAACCTAGAAAAAGAGATCGCAGATCGGAACAACTAGAACGTGCAATGAAACATCCAGTTGATCCAGATAAACTAAGAAAAGCAGGTATGTAATGTTTGAAAAACTTAATCCATTTAAAAAGAAAACTGAGCCTAAAAAGGTCGCCAAGAAAAAGAAGACCGAAAAGGAACTTGCTACAGAAGCAGGCGAACCGTGGGTAAGTGTGCTTGGCATGGAACTGGATTCTGGTAGTTTGGAACGCGGTGCTTTTGAACTTGATTGGAATGACTTGTTTGTTGCTAAACTAATTCGTGCAGGCTATCAAGGCAAAACAGACAATGACATTGTAGACAATTGGTTCCAAGATGTTTGCCGTAATGTCGTTCTTGAAAGTTATGAACAAGAACAAGCACAGCGTAATGTTGAAAACATCGACGAACATAGGAATGCATATAAGTGATATATGTAAATGGCGATAGTCATAGTGCTGGTGCAGATATTATACCAGGTATAGCATTCGCACAAGATGATCCAAGATATTTAGGATATGGACGCAAGGCTCACCCAGAAGCAGTATTACAAACTTGGGGTTATTATTTTGCACAAGCAATGAACCGAGGGTTTTATTGCGAAGCAGAAAGTGGCAGTAGCAACAATCGTATATTGAGAACAACAAAAAAACTAATTGAAAATACAGCGAAAAAAGACGAACTGTTTATAGCAATAGGTTGGACTAGTCCGGAAAGAGAAGAATGGCAATACGGGGAAGATTACATACAAGTTACAGCAAGTGGTACAGATTCTGTGCCAAAAAGTATGGAAGAAGAATACAAAGAGTGGGTGCTAAACCAAACACAAGAAGAACTCAAGAGCAAAGAACTAAAATGGAATCAATTAATTTCATCTTTTAGTGAAGAATTAATTGATCAAGGTATTAGACATTTATTTTTTCATACAAGCGAATACAAAGCATACCTACTTGAACATGGATTTTCTCCTATAGGTACCACTAATCATTTTGGCGCAGATGCACATCAAGCATGGGCAGATCATCTTGTTCCTTTTGCTAATCGAAGGCTTAATACGCACTTGACAAATCATAAGAATAATTGTATAATAACACGAGTTAAACAAGAGTTCAAAGGACTTAGAAAATGGCAACCTACTTACTCGTAGATACTATGAATACTTTCTTTCGTGCTAGGCATGTGGTGCGTGGCGATGCTGAGACAAAAATTGGCATGGCTATTCATATTACCCTTAATGCTATTAACAAGTGTTATCGCAAGTTTAATGCGGATCATGTGTTGTTTGCACTAGAAGGACGTAGTTGGCGTAAAGACTTCTATACTCCATACAAGAAGAATAGAAGCGATAAGCGGGCGGCACAGAGCCCTAGTGAGCAAGAAGAGGACGCATTGTTCTTTGAAGCATATGATGACTTCTTAAAGTTTATTGGTGAGCGCACAAACTGTAGTGCAATGCGCTGTGAAATTGCAGAAGCAGATGATATTATTGCACGTTTTATTGCACTGCATCCGGAGGATACACACATTATTGTAAGCAGTGACACAGACTTTGTACAACTAATAAGTCCTACAGTGCATCAGTATAACGGTATTACTAACGAACTTATTAAACTTGATGGCGTAGTAAATGATGAAGGAAAGCCTGTATTAGATAAGAAAACAGGTGAACAAAAAGTTCCTGCTGCACCTGACTATCAGTTGTTTAAAAAGTGTATGCGTGGCGATGCTACTGACAATGTATTCAGTGCTTATCCTGGTGTGCGTGAGAAAGGCAGTAGTAAAAAAGTTGGACTATTAGAAGCATACGCTGACAAAGAAACTAAAGGCTTTGCTTGGAACAATCTTATGCTACAGCGTTGGACAGATCACAACGGAGACGAACATCGTGTACTTGACGACTATGAGCGCAATGTTACACTAGTAGACTTGACTGCACAGCCCACAGAGATCCGTGACTATGTAGATGATATTATCCGTGAACATAGTGTAGCAAAAAACAAGCCTATGGTAGGCGCACACTTTATGAAGTTCTGCGGTAAGTGGGATATGCAACGTGTAGCAGAAAATGCACAGCAATTTGCTGAATGGTTAAACGCTAATTACAAGGAGGACGAGCATGGAGTTCGTGGCTAAACCTGTACTAGAAGATAAGTTTTGGATCTTAGAAGATAATGGTCAAAAAGTAGGAACTATTCGCAGTAATGAAAATGGCGTAACACTACAAGTTGGCAGTGAGAATCAAACATTCAAAGCATTAGAAGAACTGACACAAAAGATAAGTGTTAGTTTCTCAGGCAAAGAACTTGTTAACAAAGAAAAACAAGAATTTGAAGTGCATGGATTTGCTTGTAAAACACAACCATATAATGCAATCTTTGATTTAAAACGCAAACTACCTCTTTACACAAAAACTGAAGCAAGCCAAAGTTTCTTCTGCGCAGGGTATTACGTTGTGCATTGGGAAGATGGCAGTCATAGCCCAAGTTACTGTCCTAAACTAATAACACTAAGTAGATACGAGTTTGATGGTCCATTTAAAAACAAAATGGAAATGCAAGAAACACTAAGAAGAGCAAATGGCTAAACCACAGTTTCCTAATCTAGATCGTCTTGCACACGGTTGTATGAACCTTCGTAAAGACGTTTTGCCTGTTAATGCACAGGATGCTAGAGGCATTGCTAACGATTATACTCGCTTGTTAGAATATATTACTGAACTACAAGATACAGTAATACAACTACAAAAAGCACAAAATAGTGTGGTAGAAGTTCAGTTAGACGGCGATACTTTTTAGTAAAGTACGCATATTTCTTGCTAAATAATAGTAGCATATTATAAAGCGAGACATGAAATGAGTAGACCTAAGCCTACTGTTCTATTAGAAAAAGTCGAAAAAGAAACATACAAAGCGGAGCAAGTGCTTGCAAGTGAAGGCATTTGGGCTGTGTATTATAACAAAAAACCGATTAATCTAAAAACATTTAACATGCTAATTAGTTACCCTGGGCCTAAGTATAAAAAGGTTTCCTTTAGTAATCCCGGACATGCTATTAATCTAGCAAAAAAACTTAACAAACAATTTAACACAGATCAGTTTACAGTTGTTGTATTAGACAAAGGTAAGCAGATTTATCCATGACATGCGTACTAAGGACGAGTACACGCAAGCATTCATAGATAACGATCCGCGAGAGTTTCATCTAAGACCAACATTCAATATAGCATACACTAACTGGTGGCAAAACGCTAGACGTGATGGCGGCTTTAGATTGACCCAACGTGGTTGTTTGCATTGTGTAGATAGACTACAGTTAGCGTATTATGAAATTAGCATAGAGGATGTTGAGCCTAGTGGACGCTTTCTATTAGATCTTGACAGATTTATCAAAACACCTTATTATATAAGAGATATTAAAAAACGTACTAGAAGTATTATGCTATTTGATAAAAAGACACACTTTGCACTAACAATGTACAACGGTGATTTTCAGAAGTTTATAAATGCACACAAAGTTTAAACATTGGGGAACCAGAGAATTACACGATACGCATTGGCGTTGGATTGTAACTGCTGAAGTTCCTAGTGATACTCCTAGTGGAAAACGTGAATTCCTCACTTGGATGAAAGATCATTTTGGTGAGCCTGGCAATCGTTGGAGCATACGTTGGAGTATGCTAGGCGTAGATATACGCTTTCACGAGCCCAAAGATTACTTTACATTTACAATGTTTCACAGTATTGAACCTGAAGAAATAGACTAAAAAAGGTTGACATATCTCTAAGACGTGCTATGTTTAATAGTAAGTTGTTTTTAAGGAGTGAGACATGACAAAGTTTAGAATCGTTACTAAGTTTAACAATGGTCAAATGGCTGAAACTATTCGTGGCACTGAAGAAGGTATGCTTGAAGCAGTTAAGCAGATCCGCGCAGACGACCAAGTTAAAGGTGTTAATGTGTTTGAAGAAGTATGTATTATACGGGACTTTGCATAATGGAAAAAGGCAACGTAGTTTGGCTTGAGGGTAGATCTCGCCACGGTAAGAATCGCATAGAACAGCATGGCAATCCTTGGACTGTAAATGCAAAAGGCAAGTTCAATGGCAATGATGCAGTGCGTATGCGCAGTGAAAATGAAACATTTAACATAGGTCAAGGTCGCAAAATGCACGACGAACGTTGGGTATTTTTAAAAGACGATCCTAACTTTTGGGTTAAATGTGATGCAGACGCCATGGAGCGTATCTGCGATGCCAACATTCCTACAGATTGGTTAACACGATAATGTACTGGTTAGAAGTAGCAATGCCAGATGGCGAACTTATGATTTGGGAACATTTGGCTCCCAAACAGGTTATCTTTTTGCGTAATAATTATATCAATTTAGGCAATAAAGTTCGCACCGGAAAGCATAAAAAAGGTTGACATATCTGTATAAGATGTTATGTTTAATAGTAAGTTAATTTTGAGGAGATAAAAATGTCCGCAGTTGATGCAAGAACCGTTACTGTAAAAGAAGCAGTTACTAGACTAATTCGTGCGCTTAAAAAAGATCGCCCACTTTTCCTCTGGGGTCCTCCAGGTGTTGGTAAGTCTGAGATGTGTCAGCATGTTGTTGACAGTGGTGAACTTGGTAAAGCAAAACTAATAGACATTCGTGCTAGTTTGCTAGATCCTACTGATGTGCGAGGCTTTCCTGCACCAGACCTAGCAAATAACAGAATGGTTTGGTTACCTCCTGTGGACTTTCCTACAGAAGAAGAAGCGGCAAAGTATGACACTATTGTTATGCTGTTTGACGAACTTAACAGTGGCGCACAGAGTGTGCAAGCCGCACTGTACCAACTAATACTTAACAAACAAGTTGGTCAGTATAAACTTCCTAAGAATGT
>CEWG01043492.1_pt1 | contig 14492 bp, 9 predicted proteins | sample 361411 | NCBI WGS metagenome assembly CEWG01 (sample SAMEA2622173, study PRJEB7988) | marine metagenome | biome: marine biome (ENVO:00000447); feature: surface water layer (ENVO:00002042); material: "saline water (ENVO:00002010), including plankton (ENVO:xxxxxxxx)" | depth 5 m | reverse complement strand
GGGAGCATCATGCTGTTGGGCGTTGTGGTCTCGGCTGGAGGGGGTCTTGCAGCGCCACTGTTTGTTGCGTTGCTTGGTTGGGGGCTCTTTCAACGTAGATTAGACAGAACGCAACGAATATACCGTGCAAGCTTTCTGTTCGTTTGTCAACTGTTGGTGAACCTGAGTGCGCCCCATCTCTTCGAGCCGTGGACACCAGGGGTGCTTTCGCTAATGGGGCTTCTCGTCATCACCGAAGCGTGGTGGGGTCGACCATGGTTAAGATCGCCGGCGGTATCCTTCCGTGCGTTTAGCGCCGTCGTTGCCATGGTACTTCTGTTCACAGCAACGCTCGCTTCATGGCAGGGGCCTGCGAATTGGCACGAGCGTATAGCTGCACCAACCATGCATGGTTGGCTTAACCACCTTGTGTTGACTGGTTTGTATCCGTTGGTACCGTGGATCGTGTTTGCCTGCTTTGGCATGACCGTAGCATCGCTTTGTGAGAAGCATCATCGAAGCAGCCTGTTCAGATACGTATCTGGATTTGGGCTTCTGATATCGATGTTCGTTCTTGCAGACGCATGGCGAAAGGGCCAAACATGGGCTTCACCAATCGGTGAAGCCTCGCTTACGTTCTTTCCTGCCAATTCACCGTTCATCGTCGCAGCCCTCACGGGGACAGCGCTACTTTGGTGGATCGGGGAGCGAGCCAACTTCTTTGACATCTTTGCAGACCTTGGTCGAGTGTCCCTTACCGTGTACGTGCTCCACTTCTTTCCAATGGCGCTCTTCCACGAGGTGGATGAGCTGTCTCAATGGTCGTCAGCTTTGTCAGCCACGGTCGCTGTTGGCTACACCATCGCTTGGATCGTGATTGGAACATGGTTGCATCGTCGTGTGCCTCGCTTCACGCTCGAAGCGATGCTGAGACGGCGATAATGTTCCAGAGCCGGTGGATAGCCTTAGGGCAAGTTCGACGTGTCTGGTCGAGGGGTTTCTATCAACCAATAGAGACGGGGCGGCCGGAGCCACCCCGCCTCAGGGGGTCGGAGAACCGTTTAGTTTCACTCTGCAGCTGCGATGGCTTCGGTAGCCTTCTTGGCACCCATCCATGCAACGACACCGAATCCGATCTTGTTGATCATGTCAGCGATGTTGTAAAGGATAGCCATGATTTCTTCATCGACAGCGTCGGGAAGAATGTCAGCGGTTGGGTTGAACAAGTAGCCAAGTGGGTAGATGATCCAGCCGACGCAGATGAACCAGCGCAGGGCGTTGGTGCTCCACATGAGCTCGGGGGCGATCTTGCTGTTGTCGACGCCTTTACCGGAGGACCATGGGGTACCGGTAGCCACGATGATCATGGCCCAGCCGACACCACCGAGGACGAGACCAGCGATGCCTGGGATGGCACCGGACTCGCCGAGGTAGCCGAATCCAATCATGATGAGAGCACCCGTGAAACAGATGCCGGTGAAGCCGAGCCCGAAGGCTTTCTCGTCGGTGATGGCGTCCTTGCCCACGAGGGACGGGAACTTGAGGGCCATCAACGGAACGGTGATGATCCAGTCCATGTATCGGTACTCGATGGAAACGGTACCGAGGTCGGTGTAAACACCGCGCATGTAGTAGTAGTGGAAGGCGGCAATACCGACGATCAAGGCCGAGATGGTCATGGTCGTTCGGTATTGTGGCGCCACGGAGTTCCGCTCTGCCATGAAGAAGACAAAGGCGGCACCCATTGAGATGTAGCCGACGAAGAAGAGGAAGAACGTGATGAGACCGAGGGTATCATCAGCGTACTCCGCCGACGGGTCGACGATGTCTGCTGCGCTGACCGTTCCGGCCATCGCAAGGGCAAATGTGGCAATCAAAAGCAGGCTCGTTGTTTTTGAGAAGTTTTCTGTTTTCATGGTTCTCAAACCTACGACCTCATGATTGAGTATATAAAAAGGTGTATAATTGCTAAGTTTCGCGTGCACTTTCTAACGGTTACCGGGTATCGCCGGTTTGAACGGACCACAATCGAGCGTATACACCATCTTCCACAACAAGACTGTCATGGGTTCCATCTTCAACGACCTGGCCTTCTTCAAACACGAGAATTCGGTCGGCATGCCGTACCGTGGAAAGCCGATGAGCGATGACGATGGTCGTTCGGTCCCGAGAAATGCGCTCAATTGAGCGTTGAAGGGCTGCTTCCGTTTCGTTGTCCACCGCCGATGTCGCCTCATCGAGCACCAACAGCGGAGCGTCTTTTAACACGGCTCGAGCGATCGCGACGCGCTGTCTCTGACCCCCTGAAAGCCGATGGCCACCTTCTCCTACCAACGTCTCCCAACCTTTCGGTAGCAGTCTTACGAACGAAGCAGCTTCAGCAACGGCCGCTGCCTCGATGACTTCTTCATCCGTTGCTGAAGGCCGCCCGTAACGAATGTTTTCCATAATGGTGGTCGGAAACAGCGTGATGTGCTGATCAACCAGGGCAATGGACGAGCGCAAGACCTGAAGATTCCACGTATCCAGAGGCGCTCCACACCATACGATGTCACCGTCTTGCGGCTCAGCGAACCTTAGAAGCAGCCGGATGAGGGATGTTTTCCCTGCACCGGTTGAACCAACGACGCCGGTTGTCTTTCCTGCCTCAAACGAGAGGGAGAGTTTGTCAAAGAGCACAGTCCGATCCGGGTAGCCAAACGTCACATCGGACAATGAAATCGGTGAGGTTTTCTCAGCCTCATCTTCAGGTTCGAAGGTACCCTGTTTCAGTTCGATGGGTGAGGCCAACACGTCCAAGACCCGTGTCGAGGAAGCCATGGCGCGTTGATACAGGTCAAATGTTTCACCGAGGCGAGTCAGCGGCCATAGGAGCCGCTGCGTCATGAACACCAACACAGAATACGCCCCGACCGCCATTGTACCTTCAAGCGTGAACCAACCGCCCAAAAGAAGCGTGGCGGTGAAGCCCACAAGAATGGCCATACGAATCAGTGGTGTGAACGCAGCCGAGAGGCGAATAGCTTCACGATTGGCTTCCCTGTAAGCATCGCTTAGCGCTTCCACGCGGCGTAATTCATTGGCTTCAGCCGTAAAGGATTGAACCGTGGCCATTCCTGAAAGATCGTTTTCCAACAATGCATTCATCTGACCAGCAGCCGCTCGAACGGTAGCATAGCGGGGTTCAAGGCTTCGTTGGTACCGAAAAGAACCCCACACGATGAGCGGAATAGGCAGCACAGCAAAGAGCGCTACCTGCCACGAGATGAGGAGAAATACGGCCCCAACAACGATGACGGTGGTGCTGACTTGAAGCAGGTCGTTGGCCCCTTTGTCGAGAAACCGCTCAAGTTGGTTGATGTCGTCGTTGAGGATCGCGAGGATGTCGCCCTTTTGTCGTTCATCAAACCACGCCATGCCTTGTTGTTGTACATGGTCAAACGTGTCCAATCGAAGTTCGTGTTGAACGGTTTGAGCGAGGTTTCTCCACAGGACACCGTAGAAATATTCGAACAACGACTCAAGACCCCAGATGAGAAACGTGAGCACGGAGAGCAGTACCAGTTGATGCCATGGGTCAACGACACCCACCGACGCCAAGGTAGAATCCTCTCGAAGCACCACCACATCAACAGCCAGACCGATGAGCAACGGTGGAGCAAGGTCCCAAAATTTATTGAAAATTGAACAGAACGATGCCAAACGGACGGTTCTGCGGTGTGGACGCATGTAGTTGAGCAGGCGGCGAAACGGTCCCTCCTCGCTCATGGGCCTCCCAGACGGGGGGACTTTGAGAAGCCTCCCATTCGCCCTATTGGGGCGCAAGCCCTATGCCCTTTCCTCGCTGACGGTGAAATGAGCCCTATGAACGTTGGAGACGCTACGGTGTTGGAAAAGGTCTGCAGGCCGAACAATGGTGCCCGGCACATCACCCTCATTGACCCCGCCAAGCAATCCCCTGAGGTGGCTACGGAGCGAGCCATGGTCGCTGTTGAATGCGGCTCCAGCATGATCTTTGTTGGGGGCTCAACCGACACACCGGATGACGTGGTTCATGCGACATGCTCAGCCATCCAAGAAGCGTTGGAGTTGAGAATGTTCGCAGCCAGCCAAAACCCAACCAGCGAGGAAGCCGATTGGGACATTCCAGTCGTACTTTTCCCGGGCGGGGCTCATGCGCTTTCGCCAGCAGCCGATGCCATCACGTTCATGATGTTAATGAACTCCACGAAGCGAGCTTTCTTAGTAGGGGAACAAGTCCGCGGTGCACCGTTTTTAGAACAGTTTGGTGTCGAAGCACTCCCCACAGGTTACGTTGTGTGTGCCCCCGGAGGTCGTGTGGGAGAGGTAGGTGCTGCAGAACTGATTCAATCCACCGACGTTGAAGCGGTTCATGCGTACGCTTTGTGTGCGAGGATGTTTGGTTTCTCTCTGCTTTACCTTGAGGCAGGAAGTGGGGCCGATGCACCTGTTCATCCTGACCTCGTCGCCAAAGCAGCGAGCGTAGAGGGACTCACCCTTCTTGTTGGCGGAGGTTTGCGCACCGCTTCCGATGTCCGAAAAGCGGTTGAAGCCGGAGCGAACTGGATTGTAACGGGCACGGTAACAGAAGACGCCTCATCAATGGATGAACTTCGTCAACGTCTGCTCAGTCTGGTTCAAGCTTGTTCAGCCTGAGCGTTATGCCTCATCTTCGTCGTCAAAGACAACCGGGTCGCCAGTGCCTCCAGGGGAGGGAGGTCGAACACCTTCGACGTCCATACCAGGACTGATTTCGGTTTCCACTGTTTCCAATTCAACCTCTTGACCGCCGGCTAATTTTGCCATGTCATCCGTGGTAGGTGCCTTGATGGTGCGTTCAACGTCGGGGGCATTGGCATAGAGTTCTCGTTTGAGCTCACGGCTTTCGTGGCTTCGAACCAACGAGAGGGAATCGGCGAAGACACGACCCACCACTTCACGTGTCCGCTCACTGCGCCGTGCTGAGTTGAGTTCATGTTCCATTGAACTGCGTTGATCTTCCAATTCACGAAGTTCAGCCGTTCTGTCTTGGAGAGCCGCTTCAATATCGGTCATGGTCAAGGTCATTTGTTGGATGCGTTCATCGCGTTCAAACACATCGTTGTGGAGCCGCCGCTCACGTCGTCGCAACGATTCATATTCTCTGTTTCGTTCCAACAAACGGCGCTTGAGTTCTTCGATTTGCTCAACCAGATAGTCATGCTCGGCGGAAACCGACCGGGGCCCTTGCATCACGCGCTCCAATTGCTCCTCAAGTTCAGCAAGTCGGCGATCACGGGCATCCAGCAAACCACGCAAGCGGTCAGCGATGTCCCGAAGACGCTGGCGTTCTTCTTCCAAGGCTTCAGCAGCAGCCTTCTCAACATCCAATTGGCGTTGGCGCTCATCGACTTGCTGCTTGAGAAGCCGTACTTCGTCGGCTGTGACGGAGGTGAGTCCAGCATCGGCGGCTTTTTCAAGCGCTTCCACCATTTGTCCAACACGCCCCTCCATTTCACCGATGACCTCATCTTGTTCGGTGGTTAGTGTCCGAAGTTGCGCCAATTCACTCTCCATGGAAGATCGTTCATGCTGAGAGAGTGAGGACTGTTGAGCAGCCAATTCTTCTTTTGCATCACCGAGTAGCCGCTCAAGGTGGATAATCTGTGCTTCGTTCTCCTTCAGTGTCTGCTCGGCTTCCACTAGCCGAGCCACTTCTGGCGCAATGGTGTCTTGCCGTTCAGCGAGGTCAAGTTCGACCACGCGCAGACGCTGCTTTACGGCGACCAATTCGTCGTTTCGCTTTCCCAGTTCATCCCAGGCAATCAACACCTCTTCCACGAGCTGTTCGATCGGGTATCCCTTGAGCATCCCTTCAAGCGCAGCACGCTCATCGTTTGATGAGGAACCGACCCTTCGGATTCCACCGGGTGTTGAACTCTCTACCGACATACGGCTACGCATCGCAGATTTACCACACTTGAACCTTCCCAAGGTCAGGACGCCGGAAAGGGGGTATTTGCTACCCTTCAACGATGGCCGTCTCAATTGATGGACGTGTACATGTCGTCAGGCATTTCGCTTGCGAGCTTGAGCGCACCAGCAGCGACCGAGTTGATGGGGTCTTCAACGCACCAAACACGAACGTCTCCAATGTCAGAGATTTCGCTTGCAATTCGCTCGGCCACGCCGTCGATGAGCGAACCTCCACCGGACAGAATGATGTTGTTGCGAAGGATCTGCTGGTACTCGGGGTCTGCACCTGCGACGTTGCGCTTGATGGCGTTACCAATTTTCGGGATGATGAGGTCACAAGCTTCCAAAATCAAATCGCCAATGTCAACGACCTGGCGCTTTCCATCAACGGACAGCTCAACGGTCACTTCGCGTGCTTCGCCGCCTACGTAGGACGAGGCTTCCTTCCACTTGCGGACCATGTCCTTGGTGACTTGAGCACCGGTGTACTTCTTCTTGATCAATTCCATTAATTGGATGTCGAGCCAGTCACCGGCTTCGGTGATGGTGACTTGGTCTTCATCAGTGGGGAATGTACCGTAAACACGAGCGATGTCGGTGGTGCCTGCGCCAATGTCAACGACAATGGAACCAGCGATCTCGTCAATTCCGTAAGCCGTTGCAAAGGGTTCGGTGACGACCATGATGGCGTTCACTTGTCCGCGTAGCGTGGCCACGAGGTTTGACTTGTCGGTGAACGAAACGTGGCTGGGTGAGCAAATGACGCCCAACACTTCGTCGAATTCTTCGGGATCAACGGTTTCAAGAAGGTGGGAAACGAACGCCTTGGCGGCAGCCAAGTTGGCTTCGTCGTCTTGGGTGACACCAGCGGCCATTGGGCGGTAGAGGTTGCACGCCAATTTATTCTTCAGCGCATCTTCGCCAAACAGGACATCTCGTCCGAGGAAGTTTCGTGCTACGGGATCTTTTGGTCGCCCGACAACGGTTTCGATGGTCTGCAATTTTCCAGCACTCGATGCGATGGTTGATTGGTACGTTCCTAGGTCAATTCCAACATATAGGCGGTCGCTCATTTTTGTTCACCTTCCCTCTTGGGATGGTCCACCGAGCATGGCACTGGACTTCAAGGTTCACCTTGGTCTCTCGTGGCTGAAAACCCTTCATGGTGTTCAAAAAAGCCCTCCTGTGCCCCGTTTCGTTCATGAATCAACGGATTGAAGCTTACGATGGCGTAGGAGGGACCATTGGGGCATGAGATGATTTACCAGAAGGTGTCTCTGTCATCCGATGAATTCTCTTCTTCCAGCTGTCCTATGACAATCGGTTCAAGGGTCTTAGGCACGGGGACGACGGGAGGGTCTTCCTTTTGCTGAGTCCTGTAGACAACAAAAGCCACCACAACCATGAACAAAAAGCAGCCAAACGAGAAAACGGATTCTTCGTTGTTCAACAGGGCATTGTAGGGGTAGTCGTCTTCTTCATCGGCAACACCATCCCCATCGCTGTCCACGTGGTATCGGTCATCGTAGGGGAGGTCGTCCTCAAAATTGGCCCATCCGTCTTCGTCAGCGTCCGGGCATCCTCTGCCTGTGGGGGTGGTCGCTTGACCAAACTTCTCCGGGCACATGTCTTCTTCAACGAATTGGGTTCCACTTAACGGGTCTGCCCAACCATCACCGTCACCGTCCGGGCAACCAACGCCTCCACCACGCGTCGCCTCCCCCGGGGCATCCGGGCAAACATCCGTTCGTAGCATTGGTTGGCGGTAAGAGGAATAACTCGGGCCGGCATGGAGCATGAGTGAATTATTGGGAGAATCGTGGATAGCAATCACCTCATCGCTTGGCGTGAAAATAGGGGCTTGGCTGGAATTGAAGAATTGGATTTCAGCAATCTGCATGGCGTTGTAGTTGCCCTTCACGGTTGGAAAAATCAGTTTGTAAGATCGATACTCGATGGTGTTGTCGAAGTGAACAAGGTCCACTTGGTGGCGTTCCCAAATTGGAAGGTCAATCTCTCCCGTGCTAATCACGGTCCACTCTTCGCTTTCTCCTCTGCTGTTTTCGCGACTCTTGATGCTCTCGTTGGTTCCATAGAGGTGGAAACTTGTGGGGTCGCGACTCCACTCATCGTTCGCCGACAAGAATTCTATGCTTGTGACGGTGGATGCGGCTTGTGGTGTAATAATGATGCCCGTGCGGTACTTCCCAAAATTGAGATACTTCGTTGCATAATTTCCGTCAATGGCCATCGATGCACCTTCATTACTTGGGTTGGTGCAACCCCACCAGTTTGAGTAGCAATTGTATATTTCTCCATTGTATCCCCACGCGCGCCCGTAGTCATCAATAACATCGGGATAACCATCGCCATCACGGTCAGGGCAACCGCCTGTCCCTATCTCTCCAACCCGATCGGGGCATGCGTCAGAATTGTCGCCGTATCCATCATTGTCCCTGTCGTTCCATTCCGACGGATCCTTTGGAAAAGGATCTCCATTGGTTCCGGATGCGTTATCTCCGTATCCATCACCGTCCGTGTCGGCCCATTGTGTTCCGTCGGCGGGATACGCATCGTTGATGCCGTATCGTAGAACGGTGCAGGAATCTCGCTGGTACGGTGCTCCCACCTCCCATACGGCGCATACACCGGCATAAACGAGGCCTGGAACACCATAACCATCTCCATCGTCGTCAATCACGGGGTCCTTTGACCAGGTGAAGGTGTGTTTATGGAAGGTGTTGTAGGTGTAATATGAATCGCTCGAGAGGTCAGCGACGTGTTCTTTGTTGAACGTCACTCCATTGTTCAACTCAACGGCAACGTTCCAGAACGTGATTGGCCCGTAGTACGAGGGGAAGGGATCGAGGAAACTCCAATCGATTCCGCCTTGCCGACCCGAAGTAGAAGGTTCGGTGTATGCAAATCTCATGTCCACCTTCAACTCCACTTCTTCGAAACTCGCTGGATTGAACCGTGCATGCTGGTTAAGCCCATGTTGCCATGAAGAACCATCTCCGTTGCCAAGCAAGAGCGGCGGGTCCCAACTTAGCTCATGCACCCTGAATCCGTTCACTTTTACCTCGACGGAATTCACCTCGAGAATGCACCCTGCACACATGGAGGTCGGTTGAAGCTTTATTTTCCATTCTTCTTCATCTTTGTCGATGCAACCGTCTCGGTCAACATCGTCCTCGGCAAGCGCTTCTACTGTTGGGCATTCGTCTCTGATGTTCGGCACTCCGTCGCCGTCATCGTCGTCCAAACAACCATCTCGGTCTGTGTCCCATTGCGGATAAGCGGTCTCTGCGGGACATTCATCACTGGTGTTTGGAATGCCATCGCCATCGTCGTCGTCCAAGCAACCATCACCGTTAGTATCGTCCCAATAATTGATCGCAGCTTCGTTTGGACATGCGTCATCTTTGTTGCGAATTCCATCCCCGTCATCGTCAAGGTTATCCTCGGAATTTCGGTCAACGCCTTTCACCAGGAGAGAAAACCCAACCGCATCCCCGTCCAGGCCAACCGTTCCTGCCGCCCCACCAGGTTGCACGAAGCGAGCGACCACGTCAACATCGATGTACGATGAATTGGAGAGGTAACTCCACGGTATGTCGATCCCGTGGACGGTTTCGTTGCTCGGAGGGAATGCCGTGGTGTTGTCTGTGTCAACCACATCGGGGTAAAATTTAGTTGGGCCCTCCTCGCCTTCTCTCAATTCGTCGGAGAGGAGGATAGTCCCGTCCTCAAGTCGAATACGTAGCTGAAGGTCATCGACCATCGCTGGTTCCGGTTGTGCAGGGTAAGCCAATCGAACGCGCACGTGTTCACCTTCGAGGGGAAGGAGCCGTTGTGTGAACACGTCACCTGTTTGCAGGAAAGGGCCGATGCTTTCGTTCCCGTACCATGGCATGGCCACCATACCGGAAAGGTTGCTTGTCTCTCCCCCGTAGGCTGCAAACCAATCGTCAACCGTTCCAGATTTGAGTTGGAAACTGTCGTGCACCCACATGTCGTAAGACGGTGTTCTTTGCGGGGCAAGGGTCGTCGGATCGAACAACTGGCTGAGGTTGAGCACGCCCCATCCATCGTAGGGATTGTGAAGATCATGCCCTCCGTCTCCACCGTTGCGAGCATCCTCTGGAAGCGATGAAGTAGCCATGGCAAGCGAGGCGCGTAGAAGCGAACCGGATGGAGTAAAACCGTTTCCAAGTCGAACAGAATCCGTGCGAACATCATCAACCCAAGAAGGTTGAATTCCACTGAATTTCCGGGTGGAGAGGTCTTCACCAGCGGGAACGATCCACCCGTCTTCGTAGAGTTGTTGGATGATGCCCGTAGCTCCGGCCGCAAGCGGAGTAGCCATGCTTGTCCCGGATGAGGATCGAAGGTTGCCGTTGTTCGTGTCCCAGAACCCATCAGCGCCCGCCGATTGAATGCTTGTCCCTGGGGCGAGAACAAAGATTCCATCCGTACCCGTTTCCGTTGGTCCGTAAGCCGATGACCCCCAGCGTTCGCCTTCGATCGATTTTGTGCTGGCACTGACCGCCACGACGTTTCTCCCGTTTGCTGGCTCCAACACACCTGCTCCACTGTTGCCCGGGGCGATGAACGCTACCGACCAAGGCATGGCTTTTGCATACGCATCAAACCGTCCCGTACGTTCGGTGTAAGCCGTGGTGGCGTCCCCCCAAGAGTTTGAGTGGATGACGCCTCCAAACGAGGAGGATTCCCAAAGCAGTTGGTCGACGAGAGGAGCCTCCCATCCATTCTCCGATACGATGTCTTGCACCACCACCATGGACCCGTGAGCCAAGGTTGTGCCATTGGATGGGGCTTGGCCTTGGCGGAAATTGTCAACGCTGTGGCAGGCAAGTGAACCGATGACGTGCGTTCCATGGCGGTAATCGCTATGACCGGGTGCATCGTTGCCATCCACGCTGGTGTTGAGATGGAGGATTTTGCGATGTTCTTCACCAAACACGCCTACAGCGGGGTGACTTGCGCTGGCTTCAGCGTGCTCGCTTGTTGAAGTTGTGGCGTTTCGGAAACAGGCATGGTCAGCATCGATTCCACTGTCAGCAACGCCTAAGACGACGCCAGAAGCGTTCAAACCGAGGGCCCAGTAGGGGTGATGGTCAAGCGTTCCAGCTTCCATCAAAGCTGAGGCTTGGGCGTTTCGTGCCGTTGTGGAAAGCACCGGTTCAATCCACAATACGCCGGCGACCTTGAGCATTGGATTGAGCGCTCCGGCATTCGGCACATGGACGGTAAATGACCCAGGAAGGTTGCCGCCAACGTCCAACGACGCAGATTGAATCGTTAAACCGTGGGCCTTCAACGATGACTGGACCGCTTCAACACCGCTTACTGGGAGACGGGGCTCGAGCAGAACTCGGTAGGTGTCCGACGTTGAATCTGTAGCAATCGGCGCACGGATATGGGCGGGCCCTCCATCTTCAACCACCACTCCTGAAGGCCATGTATGTGGGGCCTTATCGGTCCAAACCAGCAACGCGTCGGCTCGAACATTTCGCAAAGGATGAACACCCTCTCGTTTCAATTCCTCCCATTGTGCTGTGGTCCACACGCCTTCCTTCAGCACGAGCAAGTGCTCTTCGCCCGGCAGTGTTTTCTCCGGGTCGACTGGAAGAGCACTCCAGCCCGATGCCAAGGGCATGAGCAGCAGAAAAACCATCCAAACAGCGCTTCTCACATCCATACTACTTGTTCTTTTTTTGTCAATCTATCGGCGAAAATCCCATCCAATGGCGCGCCAGCGCGTTTAAGGATGGATGGCAGGTCGGATGGCCCGATGAAGGCCTTTCGAGTTTCAGGAACCGCTCCGTTTGGTAGCCAGCGCCAGCCCTTTTCCTACGACCTCCCAGCAGCCGATGCCGATGCGGCGACCCACAAGGTCTACTCCATTCTCGGGTCTCGGCACCGTGTCACACGCCGGAGCATCAACATCGAGAGCGTCGGAGAAATCGATCCTCGAACGTCAACCGAACCCACTGTTCTTCACCACTTCCGAGATGAAATCGCTGCCAAGGGCGGATTGATTTCTCAAAACACCGAAGAGGAATGAACTTCCGAAACGGCTGCCTGTTCAGGTGTCTGGTGGCGTTTATTCCTTCCAGTCTTTTGCCCAATTGAAAAGCCGCTGCATAATTGGACTGAGAGCAGAACCGTCTTCTGAAAGGGCGTAAACGTTGCTCTGTGGCGATTCAGGGTTCGTGCTTCTGACGATCAGCTGAGCCTCTTCCAGTTCGTTGATGCGCCTGGAAACGGTGGTCGAAGAGGCGCTTACCATTGCTTTCATTTCCGTGAAACGGAGCGGCGATTCTGCTCGATCGAGGACCATTAAAACATGAAGCGATTTTGATTTCGTCAACAAGTCAAGAACTCGGTCAACTTTTCCGTAGGCGGGGTCGCAGTCTTCGGTCATCGTTTATCACCCGAGCAGATGCATTCTGTCTCACCAAATAAAGAGGGAGTTTCATATCTGTAACTCCCTTTGATTCTTCAACGCTCCTTGGCGCGGGCTTCTTCAACCCCAACCAACTCCGAGGGATGACTGACATGGTGGACCGCGCCCAACTCCAGCGTTTGGCTCAAGAAGTAGAGGCCCTTCGCAAGCGCCTTGAAGAGATCAACCTCCGAATTGAACAGGTCGACGTTGTTCTCGCTGAACACGCCATCACCGACGCCGTGTTGGAAACGCTTCTTGCCCATGATGCGGGAGCAAGTATTTCCACTCACCTTCCCATTGGATCGGGCGTAAGTCTTCCCTATCGGCATCAAGATTCGCAAGAGGGCACGGCCCTCGTGGACCTGGGTGCAGGGGTGTTTGGCGAGCGCACGTGGGGCGACGTTCGCGCGCTCACCCAACAACGGCAAGCCGATATCCAACATTTGCGCGATGAACTGAAACAACAATCGGATCAAACGGAATCTTCACTGGCTCAAGCCGCACAATCGTTCAATCAACTGGCCGAACAACTCAAGCAACAAGCTCCGACCCCACTTGCAAACCCTTCTTCTGCGCTAGCATCACCTGAACACGATGATGGTGAAGAAGAATCATCACCAGAGCCCCAGAACCGTCGTAGCCGCCGTCGAGGGATGTTTGGCGGCGATTTGACATTGGACGATTGAGGAATGAACATGGGGCTTTTCGACCGCTTTCGGAAGCGCGTGCAGGAAGTGGCTGAGGAGACCGACGACGCAGCTCTTTCCGTCGAAGCCACCTCTCAGGAAGCTGAGGCCTTGTTATCTCAACCTGTTGCTCAAGAAGAGGAATGGGACGATGTCGACGAGGAACCAATTCAACCTGCGGCCCAGGAGGCCGACTCAGACGACGATTGGGACACATGGGACGATGACGAACCCATAGCTCCCATTGCGATGTCCAAAAAGGAGCGAAAGTTCCTCGAACGTCAGGAAAAGGAACGTCGGAAACGAGAGGAGAAGGCCAAGAAGGCCATGAAGAAACGTGGGGCGGTCGACGTAGCCCGGCCGCAGGGGTCCAAAGTGGATTTGTCCATGATGCGCACCACCACTGGGCGGCAACTTGTGCACGTGAAACAGGCCCCAAAAGGGTCAATTCGAACAGCAGCGATTCAGATGCAAGACGGCCAAACCATCGATGTTGACCTCGGCGGCGGGGTTGTCTCTGAGGGCGGTCGAGTCATCAAACCCGGGGAAGCCTTGGAAAACTTGCTTGAAGAATTGGAGTGGGTTCTGCTTGAATCTGATATATCTCAACGCGCCACAGCTGCGATCATTGACAGTCTACGCCATGCCTTGGTTGGGGCTCGCCTTCGCCGGGGAGCGGACTTGTCCAAGGTGCTTGAAGCGGCTTTGAAGCGAGCTCTTCACGCTCTCCTCCAAGCCGGTTATTGGGACTTTGATGCAACGGTTGATGGTTTTGTAGAAGCGGGTGATCTCCCCGTGGTCATCATGCTGGTCGGCGTCAACGGCACGGGGAAAACCACGACAGCAGCGAAAATTGCACAACGCCTTCTCAACAACGGCCGCACGGTTATTGCCGCTGCAGGCGACACGTTCCGTGCAGGAGCGATTCAGCAGCTCGAATCCCATTGTGAACGCTTAGGCATTCGCTGCGTCTCAAGCCAGCGAGGAGGTGACTCTGCCGCTATCGCTCGCGATGCGATCGATTCAGCGAAAGCGAAAGGCATTGACGTCGTGTTGGTCGATACCGCTGGTCGAATGCAAAACAAGACCAATCTGATGAACGAACTCAACAAGGTTCGGAAGGTAACAAACCCTCACTTAACGCTCTTCGTGGGCGATTCACTCGCAGGAAATGACGCCGTGGAACAAGCGCAGATGTTTCAGGAGATCATGCGTTTTGATGGTGCGGTATTAACCAAAATGGACACCGACGCAAAAGGCGGTGCCGGGCTGTCCATCGCGTTTGCAACTGGACGACCGATCGTCTTTGCCGGCGTTGGTCAAGGGTATGATGACTTGATGCAGTTCGACCCCGATTGGTTGCTTGAGCAACTTTT
>CEWG01408180.1_pt1 | contig 14503 bp, 15 predicted proteins | sample 361411 | NCBI WGS metagenome assembly CEWG01 (sample SAMEA2622173, study PRJEB7988) | marine metagenome | biome: marine biome (ENVO:00000447); feature: surface water layer (ENVO:00002042); material: "saline water (ENVO:00002010), including plankton (ENVO:xxxxxxxx)" | depth 5 m | reverse complement strand
ATATTTTGTATAATGATAAAAAAAATATTTTCTTGTTATCATTAGAGGATGGAGATGGAAGATTGGGAATTTTGAAAGTTAAAAATTAATTTTCTTCTCTATTTTAAAAAACAACTTCATTATTTTATTGTTGTGTTTGAATTTTTTTTTTCTAAGGTAATTTTTAATAGAAAGTTCAAGTTTTTTTTTTGTATTTTCTTTTTCAATAAATTTCCCAAAATTTTTTTTAAATAATTTATTATTATACGAACAATTTTTTGCTCTATCACCTTTGATTGCCGTTGATATTCTTTTTGGTAAATTATTTAAATTAATTTTTTTAAATTTTATTCTTTTTTTTAAATATTTAATATAAACTAAAATTATTTCTTTCCACAAAATCTCTTTTTCACTTGCTATATTTATTAAGTTAAATTTATTATTTGTTTTAACAGTCAAAACCTTTCCAAAATTTTTAGCAAAATCATTTGTATGTAGCAAAGACCATTTTTTTTTTAAATTAAATGGAATAATAGCATATTTAGCTTTCATTAAATAATTTACATACTCATATCCAGATGAAACAAATGGAGTTGGCAAGGTGTTTTCTGAATATATATGTCCTGCACGAATAATAATAACTGGAAACCCTTTTTTGTGTGCTTGTAAAAATTTCCTCTCACATTTATATTTTTCTTTTGCATATGGCCATCTACCATCATAAACTTTAGTTCGCTCGTTTATCTTACTTTTTGTTTCTTTGTAAACTGAAGTTGAACTAATAAAATAATATCTTAGAATTTTTTTTCTTTTAAAATAATTAATATCTCTTAATGCCTGCTTCTGTTTAAAAATAATAAAATTAATTATAATATCATAATTATTTTTACTAATTATTTTATCAATTTTTTGAGAGTAGTAGTTTGCTTTAATCCATTTAATTTTTTTAGATAAAATTTTTTTGTTTGTTCTAGATATTATAGTTACATCAAAGTTTTTTTTAACTAAGAAATTTGCTACAGAGTATCCAAGTAGGCCATTTCCACCAATTAATAAAAACTTAAGTTTCATTAAAGCTAAGTTATATTTTTTTTTCTTTAAAAGAATTATATTTTTTATAGCTTTTAGTATTTTTATTTTCGAACCATTTAATGGTTTTGATTATATTCTTTTCTAAATTCATTTTTTTTGAAAATCCAAGATTTTTAAGTTTTTTTGTATCCATAATTCTCATCTTATCTCCAGAAGGTTTAGATAAATCAAATTTCAATTTCAGAGGTCCGCCTTGTATATTTTCGGATATTATTTTTGCTATATGTTTAATTTTATATCCTTTACCTGATCCAATATTCACTGGTTTGTTATATCCCTTTTTTAGAACTAAAATCATGGCCTCTGCTACGTCCTCTGAAAATACAAAATCCCTGATACCTTCTCCATCACCCCAAATTTTTAGATTATTCTTAGATTTTGCTGCTTTATTAATTAAAGATGGAATTACCATGGAATTCTCTTCATCAAAGTTGTCATAAGGGCCATATACATTTGCTGGACGAACAATAGAAATTTTATTCCAATTATGCTCAATTTGATAAGCTTCAGCTTGCAATTCACACATTCTCTTCGCCCAACCAGCAAATTTGTCATTGTTTGATGGGAAGCTATTCCAAACATTTTCCTCTTTAAAAATTTTGCTAGGTCCGTAAACACCTATTGAGCTAGTTAACAAATATCTTTTGACTTTATTTATTCTTGCAGCCTCCATCATGTTAACACTAAAAGTTAAAGTGGGCACAAAAAAACTAGCAGGTTTTGTTTTAGTTACAAGAGGTGATCCTTTAACACCAGCTAAATGAAAGACATAATCTTGATTTTTGCAAACTTTTAAACAATTTTTAAATTCTCTTAGATCACTTTTTATAAATTTTACTCCTTTTGGTGCTAATCTTTTATCATCTAAAGATACTACAGTAACTACTGATCCCAAATTTAATAATTTTTTTACCAGAGGAATTCCTATCATGCCCGTTCCACCAGTTACTAAAACTTTTTTATTTTTATAAAATTTCATCTATTATTTTCTCTATACCATTTAATTGTTTTGTATATTCCATTTTGAAGAGAAGTTTTTGGAGTCCATCCTAGATCTTTTTTAGCTTTTTTTGAGGTTATTAATATATTGGTTTTAATCGATGGTTTTGATTTATCAAAATAAATAGTGATTTTTCTCTTATTTGTCTTAATGATTTGTTTAATTATATCAATTACTTTAAATGATTTCCCATACCCACAATTATATATTTCAAAATTATTTTTCTGTTTAGAGATTGCTAATTTCACAAAATTTAATAAGTCATCTATATAAAGTAAGTCTCTTTTTTCCTTACCATCACCCCAAATTGTTATTTTGTTATTTTTGCTCTCTAAAATTTTTGTTACATTTGCTGAGAAAAAATGACTTTTCTCAAGTTCGAATTTATCATGAGGTCCATAAACATTAGAATGTCTTATACACGTAAATTTAGTTTTACCAATTAAAGAATAAAATTTACACATTTTTTCTATATATAATTTTGTATTTGCTACACCATAATATTTTTTATTTATTTTATTAGGATCAATTTGATAGCTTTCATTTAAATATTTATTAGAGTGTGGGTACATAACAGTACAACTAAAAAAAATAAAATGTTTTATAAAATTTTCATGACAAGCTCTTAAAATAATTGAATTCATAATTGCATTATCTGTCACATGTAATTGTGGAGAATTTATAATTACTTTTGATCCCGATGTTGTTGCTGCTGCTTGAATTACTATATCTTTTCCTTTGATAATCTTATTTACAATTTGTGGCTTTCTTAAATCAGCTCTAATCCAGTTTATTCCATTTATTTTTATTTTTTTTGATTTAAAATAAGTACAATAAATTTCATAATTTTTATTTTTTGAATAGTGTGATAAAAGGTTTTTCCCAATAAAACCTGTTGCCCCCAATATCAGTAATTTTTTTTTCATGAATTATATGAGTCTGCAAATTCAACCATTAAACTTATACCATTATAATTAAATGCTTTTTTATATTCTTGAAAAATTTTTTTTTTATCTTTTAATTCAACAATTCTAATATTTTGGCAAAGATTTTCAAATGCTTTCGAAAAATTTCCTCTATGTTGTGCCTGAGGATCCAAAGGTTTAATTGAGCCAACAGAGGTTCTTATAATTAACTTTGGTTGGAATTGTTTATCTGAAATCACTTTAATTTTATCCAAATGATTTACAATTTGATTAGTAGCAAGTAATAAAAAATTCCACCTCGGATATAAAGTTATTGGTATAAATCCTTCCATAGCAAGACCCAATGACATACCCATTTGCATTTCCTCAGCCACAGGTAGCTCATAAAGTTTAGATTTATTTACTCCATTGAGAGTATTAAACATTGCTGTCCCTGGATATTCTACTGCTTGACCAATAAAAATTGTTTTTTTCTTTTTAGATAAATATTTCATTGATTTGTTTATTTCGCTAAAGTAATTCATTAGAATTGTACTCTTATACCAGCACCAGCATGTGGATATTTATTTTTATATTTATAAAAAATTATTTTTTTATTTTTAATTCCTTCATAAGAAAGTTTTTTTTGTTTCCAAGTTTTTCTTGTATCAGTACAAACTGAAAGATTATTATCCTCAATTACAAATATTATTGGTAAGTTGTAATTTATGGAATATTTAATACATTCATGCACAATCCCTGTTTCAGATGTCATGTCTCCAACAAAACAATATACTTTACTTTTTGATTTTTTAATTTTTAATGCTTTTGCAATCCCAACGGCAATAGGAGCATTTCCACCAACAATTGCTGAACTTAAAATTTTATATTTTTTAAAACATAAAGATATTGATTTTCCTTTAACAATCTCTTTTACAAGCAATTTTTCTGGTACCCCTTTTAGTAAACATTGGTAATGACTTCTCCAAGAGCAAAGCACCCAATCATTTTTTTTTACATTTTTGAAAATTTTAACAATTTGATCCTCATTACCACTGTATAGGTGAATTGGAGCTTTAATTTTTTTATTATTAAACAAATCAGCAATTTTATTCTCAAAATTAACTAATTTTTTTATAAGTTTACTTTTTTTCACTTTAAATATGTTTACAAACGGATAAACAACAAATTATTATAAAAATCAATTTAAATATATTATTTATGCTTATAATTACCAAAACTCCTTTTAGGATATCTTTTTTTGGTGGTGGGACTGATTTTCCCGAATGGTTTGAAAAAAATAACGGTCTTACTATTTCAACAACCATTAATAAATATTGCAATATACTAGTAAGATATTTGCCTCCTTTCTTTGACTTCAATTATAGACTTAGGTACTATCAGACAGAACTAGTAAAGAATAAAAATCATATAAAACATCCAACAATCAAAAAGATAATTCAAAATTATTATAAAAGTAATCAAGGATTAGAAGTAATACATTATGCTGATCTTCCCGCTCGGTCAGGACTTGGTGCAAGTTCAGCATTTTCAGTCGGGTTGCTTAAAGCTATTTATGAATTAAATAAAAAGAAAATCAGTAACAAAGAAATTGCAGATAAAATAATCAATTTAGAAAAATATGAATTAAAAGAAAGTTGTGGATTTCAAGATCAAGTTTCGTGTTCAAACGGAGGATTTAATGAAATATATTTCAGCAAAAAAAAAAAATTTAATATTATAAAATCTCAAATCCCTTTAGAAAAAAAAAAATTACTTGAACAAAGTATTAGTCTTTTTTTTACTGGAATTTCAAGGAATGCAAATAATATTGAAAAAAACAAAATCAAAAATATCTTTAATAACAAAAATTATTTTAATGAAATTTATAATCTAGCATTGGAAGCTAAGAATATTTTTAATTCAAATAATAAAAAAGACTTTATTAAAGATATTTCATATTTGATGAATGAAAATTGGAAATTAAAAAAATCTTTGTCTAGAAACGTTACAAATCATAAAATAGATGATTTATATGATTTTGCCCTTAAAAATGGTGCTTGTAGTGGCAAAATATTAGGTGCGGGTGGAGGAGGTTTTCTACTATTTTTTACCAAAAATTTAAAAGATAAAAAAAGATTAATTGAAAAAATGAGTAAATATACTTATGTAGAAATAAAATTTTCTGAAGAAGGATGCAAGAGTTTTATATATTGATTTGAAAATTATGAAAAAAATTAACCATCCTTTAATGGATAACAATATTACCCAAAAAGACACCGATGCTGTTATAAATTTCATAAAATCAAATAAAAAAAGAATATTTACTCAATCAAAAAAAGTTAGAGAATTTGAAAAAAAATGGTCAAAATGGTTGGGAGTGAAATATAGTATTTTTGTTAACTCAGGGTCTTCAGCAAATTTACTTTCACTACTAGCTTTAAAAATTTTAAAAGGAAAAGGTGGAGAGGTAATAGTTCCATCTCTAACATGGATATCAGATGTATCTTCTGTAATTCAAAACGGTTTTAAGCCAATTTTTGTTGACATAAATCTTAATAATTTATCAATGAATGAAGAACATGTAATAAAAAAAATTAACTATAAAACAAAAGCAATTTTTTTAACACATGCTCAAGGATTTAATGGTTTATCAAAAAAATTGTTAGAAATAATTAAGAAAAAAAAAATAGTATTAATAGAAGATGTTTGTGAATCCCACGGTGCATCTTTTGGTTCAAAAAAGTTAGGAACATTTGGTTTAATATCAAATTTTTCTTTTTATTATGCTCATCACATGTCAACCATCGAGGGAGGCATGATTTGTACAAATGATAAGAAAATATATGAATTAATAAGAATGCTTAGATCTCACGGATTACTGAGAGAAAGTGGAAATAAAAAATTTGAAAAATTAAATATTAATAGGTATAAAAAATTATCCCCTAAATTTATATTTTTGCATCCAGCGTATAATTTGAGAAATAATGAAATTTCTGCTGTGATTGGAATTAATCAATTAAAAAATTTAAATAAAAATAATTTAATCAGAAAAAAAAATTTTGAATTTTTTATTCAACATCTAGATAAGGAAAAATATTTTACAGAATTTGATATGAAAGGTAGCTGTAATTATGCATTTCCACTTATTCTGCGTAAAAAAAGTTTTAAAAATAGAGACTTTCTTGAAAAAAAAATGATAGAACAAAAAATAGAATTTAGAAGAGGTAATGCAGGAGGAGGAAACCAAATGAGACAACCTTATTTGAAAGATTTTATAAAAATTAAAAATTTTAAAAATTTTCAAAATGTCGATCATGTTCATTTTTATGGATATTATATCGGAAATTATCCATCATTAAAAAAAAATAAAATTTTAAAAATTTGTAAATTTCTCAATAGCATAAATTATGTCTAGAGTTTTCAAAAGATGTTTAATAACTGGGATCACTGGATCAGGTGGAAGTTATTTGGCTGAACATATTCTTAAAAAAAATAAAAAGATAGATTTGTTTGGGCTATATAGATCTAATGGTTATTTAAAATTATTGAGCAAAAAATATCCAAAAAAAATTAAATTTTATAAGGTAGATCTTAGAAATTATAAAAATTTAAAATCATTAATTAAAAAAATTAAACCAGATGTAGTATTTCATTTAGCATCAAATGCAAATGTAAGAGAATCTTTTGATGATCCTATCAAACATGCTGAAAATAATAATATCATTACAATAAATCTTTTAGAAAGTTTAAGAATTTTAAATTTAAATCCAATAGTTGTTATATGTAGTAGCTCAGAGGTTTATGGAAATGTAAAAAAATACAAAATGCCTATAGATGAAAATTTTCAAATTTCACCCATCAACCCTTATGCTGCAACAAAGGCATATCAAGATGTGATTTCGCAAGTTTACTCAAAATGTTATAAAATGAATATAATTATAACAAGAATGTTTTCATATACTAATGCTAGAAGAACAAATCTTTTTCAAACTTCTTTTGCTAAACAAATAGCGATGATTGAGAAAGGTAAAATAAAAAATAAATTAAAACATGGAAATTTAAAAAGTGTTAGAACATTTGTTGATATTGAGGATGCAATGGAAGCATACTGGCTAACAGCAACAAAAGGTAAAGTCGGTGAGGTTTACAATATAGGGGGAAATAAAACTATTTCAGTAGGAAATTATATGAAGGAATTAATGAAATTAACTAAATTAAAAATAAATGTAAAGGCAGATAAAAATTTATTCAGACCCCAAGATATTGATGTTCAAATCCCAAATATAAGAAAATTTAAAAAACATACTGGTTGGAAAACAAACATTTCTTTTAAAAAATCTGTAGAAAATCTTTTAAATTATTGTAGAGAAAACTATTAATGAAGAAAAAATATAATATTCTAATAACTGGTGGCGCAGGATATATAGGATCTTTTTTATCTACTGAATTACTCAAAAAGGGTCATTTTGTAACAATTATTGATAAGTTAGTTTTTGGAGAAAAAGCCATAAAGCATTTAAAAAAAAATAAAAAGTTTAAACTTTATAAAAAAGATGTTTCAAATTTAAATTTTATAAAAAAGATAATAAAGCAATTTGATTATATTATCCCTTTAGCTGCTTTAGTAGGTGCACCTTTGTGTGAAAAAAAGCCAAAAGAAGCATTAGAAACCAATCTAAATTCAATTAAAAAACTAGTAAAAATTATCGAAAAAAATCAAAAGATAATTTTTTTAACTACTAATTCTGGATATGGAATAGGTCAAAAAGGAAAATTCTGTACTGAAAAAACTCCTTTAAATCCTATTTCATTATATGGCAGGACAAAAGTTAAAGCAGAGGATATTGTAATGAAACATAAAAATTCTGTATCATTTAGACTGGCAACTGTTTTTGGTGTTTCATATAGAATGAGAACAGATCTTTTAGTAAACAATTTTGTTCTAACAGCTTTAAAAAAAAGAAAGTTAGATCTTTACGAATCTCACTTTAGAAGGAATTATATTGGAATTTCAGACGTAGTAAGAGCAATAATTTTCACAATAAATAATTTTCAGAAAATGAGAACTAATGTTTATAATTTAGGATTATCTTCAGCAAATCTTACAAAGTTAGATTTAGCTAAATCAATAAAACGTGTAATAAAAGATCTTGAAATAAATTTGGTTAGTAATTTTACGGATCCAGATAAGAGAGATTATTTTGTATCAAACAAGAAAATTGAAAAAACTGGTTTTAGACCCAAACAATCTCTTAAAATTGGTGTAAAGGATTTAATCAAATTTTATAAAAAAAATAAAAAAAAAATAGTTAATAATTATTAAATTCTAAATTCTTTTTTAATAATATTTATTAAGAATTTAATATCATTTTCAATAAAAAATTTTCTCGATTTTTTACTTTTTAAAAAGTTATTTATATTTTTTAAATATTTATTATATCTTTTTTTATCTTTAGAAAGTTTTAATAGATATTGATCACATTCTTCATTATTTTTAAAATCAGATTTAAGCAAATAACAATTTTTAGGGATTTGTTTTGTTATTTTTTGGTATCCACTATAAACTGGGACGCTGTTACTAAAAAAACACTGAAAAATTCTTGATGAAATCCAATTAATATCGTTTTCATAACAATGTTGAAAAAAATACTTGCTACCAGTTAAAATTTGATTTTCCGAATACCCTTTATAAACTTTTGTGACTGATGTATTTGTAATTTTTAATAAATAAAATATTTTATTAATAATCCTGGAATATATTTTTAAAAACAAATTTTTTTTAAAAACGTCTATATTTGCATTGTACCAGTACATACCGTACAAATTAAAATTTGCAGGATTATATTTATTATACCAGGAAATAGTTTTCATTCTAAATTTAAATCTTTTTGTATAAGGTCTATAGGTTGCAAACATTACACTTAAAAATTTTTTTTTGCTTTTAATTTTTTTAAAATTTTCTGATACAGTAAAATTTAATCTCATAAAAAATATTTTTTTATTATCAACCAAATTTTCTTGAAAAGTAAAAACTTTATCGAAATTTTTTAAATAATTTTTTTTATAACTTTTTTCTAAAACAGACTTAGGCTCTCCAATAATTAGGTATTTTTTTTTAGATTTAAATTTTGCATTATTTAAAATATTCACAGGTATTTGATTAAATGCTATTAGCAAATCTATATCTTTATTTGATTCTTCATAATAACTTCTAAAATTAGCAACTTTTCTAAGATCATAAATTAATTTACTTAAAAAGAGGTTATCGTGATTACTTAAATCAAAACTTTGATTTTTTTTATAATCATTTTTAAGATTTAGATAAGAATTTTTATTAAAATCATGTTTGTAATAAATGTCGCTTTTTGTTGAATAAATTACTATATTTATTTTATTCATTTTACTTATATATTTTATTTTTTATATTTATATATACATAAAAAAAATATTAATTTAATTTAAATTAATTAATTATATTAATTCAATGCATATAAGTTTTTTGAGTCTACTTTGTGATCCAATTTCAAAATCTGAATTTAAACTAGAAGTAATTAAAAAAGAGGATGATGTTATTATAGAGGGTAATCTTATTTCTGAGAAAAATGTATACAAAATTATTAATGGCATTCCAAGGTTTATTAAAAATAGTAATTTAAAACAATCATTTGGTTTCCAATGGAAAAAGTGGAATAATTTACAATTTGAAAGTCAAAATATTGGTAATGCGATGGAAGGTGTAACCAAAAATTTGTTTGAGAAATCCACAAAGTTTGAAGATCAAATTAATAAAAACAAAATTTTTTTAGATGTTGGTGCGGGTACTGGAAGATTCGCAGACCTTCTATTAAAAAATAATAATAAGGTAATTTGCTTAGATGTTTCTTCTTCTGTGGATCAAATTCAAAACAATTTTAAAAATAAAAATGAACAACTACTTATAGTTCAGTGTGATTTTGAAAAACTTCCTTTTAAAGATGAGTCTATAGATAATGCTTTTTCAATTGGTGTTTTGCATCATAGTAAAAAACCTGACCTCGTATTCCCCGAGGCATATAGAGTTTTAAAAAAAGAGGGCTCATTTGCTGTAAGTGTTTACAGTAAAAATAGTCCTTATAATTTTATTAATATATATGTTTGGAGAAAGTTTTTTAACTTTTTAAAAATACCCTTCTCATTTTATCCAATTTTAATTTATACATATTTTTTTGTTAATATTTATTACTTAATTGCAAAAATACTTAAATTTAAATACTTGAATATTTTTCAATTATCTATTTTTCCTTGTTTTATATATAGAGATAAAAATTGGTCTTTTCTTGATACTTTTGACAGTTTGTCTCCAGAATTCGCAAGCACACATTCCAATCAAGAAGTATATAATTGGTTTGCAGATAACAAATTTAAAGAAATTTCTAAAATAGGTCCATACGACTCAAATTTTAAAGGGTTCAAATAAAAAATTTCTTTTATTTTAAAAAAAATTTTAATTTTTTTTATATTTTTTTTTTATATGATCAGCCAATCTAAGAGAAAAATTTATTAATGTTAAAGTAGGATTTGAATTTCCGATATAATTTATAATAGAATTATCACACAAATAAAGATTATTAAAGTTATGAGATTTTAAATTCTTATCAACTACCGAATTACTAATTTTTGATCCTATTTTACAAGTATTAGTAAAATGTGCACCAGAGGATATCGTTTTTTTTATTAATTTTTTATTATGATTTAATGTTTTAAAGTTTTTTTTTAAAAAATTTTGACAATATGTAATTTGATCATATTCATATTTAGATAATTTGAAGTTGATTACTGGAATATATCTACTCATAAAATCTTTTTTGTTGTTTAAATAAACTTTATTTTTTTTAGACATTTTTGTATCAATCCAAATCTCAAAAATATTTCCAATTATCGGTTTTTTATTAAAGAAAATTCTGTTTAAAACTAAAAGTAAATTTTTAATTGTTATGAATCTTAAAAAATTAAATAGTGAATAAATATTTTTATTTGTAAGAAAGTTCTTAAATTTCTCTATCAATAAAATATAATCTTGTTTTATATTTGGTCTCATTATTAAACAGAAATTTCCTTTATTCACATTTTTTGGGATGAAGCCAATCCTTGATTTTAATTTTTTATTGATCCAATTATCTGAGTAAATGTTTTTATTATTTTTTGTTACACTTATTTCAACTTTATAGTGATCATTTAAACCTACTCCAACAGCAGGATTTTTGGGAATTTTATTTTCTTTATAAGTTTGTAAAAGAATTCTTGGAGTTTCTATTGCCCCCGCACAAAGAATAAATAAATCTGCTTTTAAAAGAAATTTATTTTTTTTTACATTATCGTAATATACTAAATGAGTAATTTTTTTATTATTTTTATTTACTATAAAATTCAATACACAACATTCTTCAAATAATTTAACATTCTTTTTGTTTTTTATTTTTTCAATTATTGTTTTTGTATTTTTAGGAAATGTTTGAACAAAAAATTTTTTTATAATAAATTTATTTGTTTTTTCTATTTTTTTTAAGAACCAGTTTTTAAAAGAAAATATTTTGTTATTTGAAAATCTGTATTTAATATTTAAAAAATTAAGAGCTCTTTTGTTATATTTTTTTTCAATTTTGTCTATATTTAACCCTAAATCTTTAAATTTGTCTTTATCAGATTTATCCAAATTTGTAATAACCCCATGCCATAAATTAGATCCACCACCCAATCCGTGGTATATTAAATTCTCATTATTTAGATTTACCACTTTAGGAAAAATTACTGGTAAATTAGAGTTTTTCTTTGATTGAAATTTACTAATATCAAAAATATTAATTTGATTACTTGTATTAGTAATTTCAGATAATAGTGGGCTTCCTCCAAATCCAGTTCCGATTACACATATTTTCATTTCAACAGCTTTTTTGCAATTTTAATTGTTTTTGGAGTTCCAATATCTACAAATGTAGCGTTTCTTTTAATACCCATTATTTTTTTTTTTAAAATTAATTTTTTTAAAACATCATTTTCTAATGAAATTTCTTTTTCTTTAATATAATTAAAGATTTTTGGTGAAAAAATATAAACACCTGAATTAATTTTTTTTTTATTTTTCTCTAATATAACTCTTGAATTTCGGATATTTAAATTATTTAATTTTTTGGTTTCTGAATTTTTATTTTTAGTTAAAATACAAATTCCTTCACAATCTTCCAAATCAATATTTAGTAATTTATCTAAATTAATTTTAAATATAGAATCTCCATTTAGAAGAATAAATTTATTTTTTATTATTTTTTTAACAAGAAATAATGCCCCACCTGTACCCAGTGGTTTTTTTTCTTTAAGGCAATATATATAAGAATTTTTTATTTTCTTTTGATGGTATAATTTAAAAATTTGTTCGGACAAAAAACTTGTAATTATAATAATTTTTTTAATTTTAAATTTTGTTATATGATTCAGTAAATAATCTAAGAATGGTTTTCCATTTATTTCAACAATTGGTTTTGGTAATTTATTTTTAGTAATTTTTTTCAATCTTTTCCCAAAACCACCAGCAAGAATTACAGCGGTATTATTTTGGGTCATCTAGTGAATTTTCTATAATATTACAAAAAATTTGACCCAAAGTTATTTCAATTACTTGAATTACTGATGTATTATTAGAATTAATTATTATTGGGTATTTAATAAATTTTTTTAGTTTTCCACCTTTATTTCCAGAAAAACAAAAAGTTTTCATTCTTTTTTTCTTTGCTATTTTTGCTGCTTCGATTAGATTTTTACTGTTCCCCGAGGTCGTGATAGCTAAACTTATATCATTTTCTTTACCCAAAGCTTCAATTTGCCTAGAAAAAACCTTGTTAAAAGAAAAATCGTTTGCTGTTGCAGTTAGAATTGACGTATCAGTAGATAAAGCTATTGCTGGAATAGCTTTTCTTTTTCTTTTATACTTTACAACCAATTCTGCAGCAAGATGTTGTGCATCAGATGCACTTCCACCATTTCCATAAAAAAAAATTTTTCCACCATTTTGTATTGTGTCTATAGTTTCATCAATTAACTTTATGAAATTTTTATTATTTATAAATTTTCTATAATTTAATAATGATCTTATTTCAAAAAATTCTTTTCTTATTAGATTATTTAATTTTTTTTTCATAGAATAATTTTAAACAAATATAAATCTAGTCATAATATTAAATAGATTTAATTATATTAAAAAAACAATATAACAACTAAAATAATATTTTATTATAGCAATTTTGTATTTAAAATATATAAACATTCAATAACTAAATTATTTCAGTACTATCAGTATGAATATCATAGTCACAGGAGCAGCAGGATTTATAGGGTTTCATGTAATCAAAAAATTCATAAAATTAAATCACCGAGTAGTAGGAGTAGATAATTTAAATAGCTATTATGATGTGAATTTAAAAAAGTCCCGAATTAAAAACTTAAAAGCTGACACTAAAGGAAAAAATTTTTCTTTTTATAAAATAAGTTTAGAGCATACAAACAGTCTTGAAAAAATTTTTAAAAAAAATAAAATCGATATAGTGATAAATCTTGCTGCTCAAGCAGGTGTTAGGTATTCTTTAGTAAATCACAAACCATACATAAGTAGCAACATTAAAGGCTTTGTGAATTTACTTGAATTATGTAAAAAATATAACGTCAAGCATACGATATTTGCTAGCTCTAGCAGTATTTATGGAAAAACATCTAAATTTAAATTTTCTGAAAATGATAAAGCGGTCAGCCCAATAAGTCTTTATGCATCAACTAAGAGATGCAATGAAATAATTGCTCATAGTTATAGCTATCTTTATAAAATGAAAATTACTGGATTAAGATTTTTTACTGTATATGGTCCTTGGGGCAGACCAGACATGGCATATTTCAAATTTGTTAAAAACATATTAAATAAAAAAAAGATACAAATTTATAATTATGGAAATCATACTAGAGATTTTTCCTATATAGATCACATAGTAGATGGCATATATTTAGTATCAATTAACAAATTAAGAAAAAAAATAAAAAGAAAACAATATGAAATTTATAATTTGGCTAATGGAAAACCCAAAACATTAATAAGTTTCCTTAATATAATTGAAAAAAATTTAAAAAAAAAAGCTAGGAAGGAATACATTAAACTTCAAGATGGAGATGTAGAAAGAACATATGCTGATGTTAAAAAATTTATTTCTCATTACAATTTAAGAAGCAAAATAGATTTAAATTCAGGTATAAAAAGATTTATCTCATGGTATAAAAAGTTTTACAAAAATTAATAACTATGTGCAGTATAAGTGGCATTATTTCAAAAAATCCAAAAAAGTTAAATCAAATAAAAAATATGATTAAGACTCAAAGTCATCGTGCACCTGATGAAGATGGGTTTTTTACCGATAATCAAATTTCTCTAGGTATGGGTAGATTAAAAATCATTGATCTCAAAACTAAAAATTTAACACCATTTTATGACGATCGATTTGTATTATTG
>CEWG01036442.1_pt1 | contig 14518 bp, 15 predicted proteins | sample 361411 | NCBI WGS metagenome assembly CEWG01 (sample SAMEA2622173, study PRJEB7988) | marine metagenome | biome: marine biome (ENVO:00000447); feature: surface water layer (ENVO:00002042); material: "saline water (ENVO:00002010), including plankton (ENVO:xxxxxxxx)" | depth 5 m | reverse complement strand
CATATTCAAGTATTTTATTTGTTGTTTGGTTTTTACAATTAAAACATAATGTACCTAAATCATTAATTAAAAAGATAGCACCTATTGTTAAAAAAGAACAACAAATATTATATAAAATTACAAAAAAGAAAAAATATAAAGATAGAATGCAAATTGCTGATAAATATATATGTGTTGTATAAAATTCACAATTTAATAAAAAAATTTTATAAATTTATTATTTTTAATTATATTAATACAACTTTTCGCTTTTTGGATTTTTGAATTTAAATATTTCTCTTGGTTTTGGTTCTGTTATCAAACCACATTTCAATTTACCATTCTTTTTTATATAGTTATTATGAATAGTACATAATCCATTTTCACTTTGACCACGCTTACATCTACCACCAGCTCCATTATTCCAAGTTCTAGCATTACATCTATATTTAATATCTATATTTGATGCGTATTTATGCTTTTTAGTAATTTGAATATTCTCAAGAGATTTAGATATCATCTCAATATCACAAATATATTTATCTTTCATTTCTTCTTCATCTAATTCATAATCTTCCGCAATTTTTTTTATTAAATCAATTTTAATATTATTAATTTCTTGTTTGAATAAATCCTTTATAAAAGTAGGAATAGGAATATCCATTTTATTTTAATAAAAAATTTTAATTAAAAATTTTTATCAAATTTTATATTTTATTTTAAAATATTTTTATTTAAAATGTATCAAATTATTATTTCTTTCTTTTATTTTATCTAAATTCTTTTGTTTTATATTTTCCATAAATTGATTGTATTCTTCTTTGTCTTCTTCTGGAATAGGTGTCATTTCACAGAAGTTAAATGATTTATTTATGTCAAATATTTTAGATTTTCTTCTGTTATATGATACTTTATTATTATTTTTTAATTCAATATTTGTTTTATTAATCTGATATTCAGTTAATATCTTTGCTGGTATAGTAGGACGTGTAGTATATAGCAATTCTATTTCATTATTAGTATGTTTAATAAATGAATCCATATTTTTATACAAAAAAGCACTACTATTTCTAATATTATTATTCATATCTACTTTCATTCTTATTTTTTCAAAATTATTATGAAATTCATAATGTGTTTGAGCATTTGTGTTCAATTTAAGCTCTTTATAGCGGTTAAACATCATTCCTAATATTAGATTGAAAATTCCAATTAGTAAATAAATACTTTCTGAAATTTTGGCATTAAAATTAATAATCTCTATAATACCAGTTAGCATTGATAGTATAATTAATGTATTCGCATATTTTGAATCTAAGTTACTAAGATAGTTATATGATAATATATGCATATTTGAGTTATAGTTACACATCATTATCATATTATCAACAATATAGTCGGTTGATGAATTTGATAAATTTGAACAATTATTATTACATATTATTTCATTATTCATTTCATTAATATTAATTTTCATTTAATATTTAGAATATTGTTTTTTAATTATTATAACTAATCAGAAAAATTAAAATTTGATTTAATATTATTTTATTATTCTAAAATAATTAACAACGTAATGGAAATTATTACCAAATTTGAAGATGATAAGATTGTAAAAAACATATTACACCTTTCTGATATTCATATTAGAACTGGTAATAATGTTTTCAGTCGTTATCTTGAATATTTAGATGTTATAAAAAAACTACTTAATAAATTAAAAGAACATAATTTTGAAAATACGATAATAATAATTACTGGAGATATATTTCATAACAAAAATCTAATTGAATCTCACGGAATTGAATTGTTTAATAAATTAATAACTGGTTTGACTTCTTTTACTGATGTATATATTATTAGAGGAAATCATGATTACAGACAAGATAATAAAGATAACATTGATTTAATAGGTGCCTTAATTAATAATTCAAACTACAAAAACTTACATTATCTTGATAAAACTGGTTTATATGAAATAGGTGATATTTTGATAGGATTAGTTGCTATTCAAGATACATTGGTTCAAGGTGACACAAGTGGTAGAGTTGAAGAACTACCTAAATTTCCTTGGACTGATAAAGAATATAAAAAGAAGATTGCTTTATTTCATGGAATAATACTTATAAATGATAATACTATTTACAAAGGTACAATTAATATAAAATGGATGGAACAATATGATTTTGGTCTGTTTGGAGATGTTCATAAGCAAGAATTACATAATTCAAAATGGAATGAAGATGGTTATTATGAAGTAATTGATAATGATAAAATTATGTGGGGATATTCTGGTTCTTTAATTCAACAAAATTTTTCAGAATTAGTTAATAAACATGGATATCTTATATGGGATATTGAAAATTATAAAGTATTCTCATACGATATAGAAAATAAACATATTTATGCCAATATTTTTAAAAGAAATAATCAATTATTTACTAAGATAACTAATAATTCATTTAAAAATGTAGATATTGAATTGAATGATTTTTTTAGAGAATATAAACATATTGAAAAAATTAGTATCAAAACTAAAAATATTGAACATTCTGATTTGATTGAAATATTGAAAAATAATGATATACAATATAACACAATAACTAAAGATATTTGTAATGATAATTCTGTAAATACAAATGAATCTGATAATTTACAATATACTATATCTGAAAATAATACTGAAAACATACAGCAATATAACTCACTTGAAACTTGGTACGAATTTGTTGAAAATAAGAAGTCAAATGATAATAAATATATACTAGATGAACTTAATTGGAAAAATATAATTGAACATCCAGAAGTATTACTCATAAATACACAGAATATACCAGAATCAATTTTTGATAAAGTTAATAAAAAGAATATGAGTATCAACAAGAATATCACAAAATATAATAGTGCTCGTGATAATCAAATTATATCAAATGAATTAAAACTACTATATCTATCTTGGGATTGGGTACTATGCTATAAAGATGGATGTTTCTTTAATTTTATAAATATGGAAAATAATGTAATGCTTTTGAATGCTCATAATGGTTTTGGTAAATCTAGTTTCTTTGAAATTATATGCTTTAGTATATTTGGAACATCAATTCCTTCACGAAATAATAAACAATTTTCATCATCAATAATATGTAATAAAAAACCTAAAAATAATCAATCTAATATAAAATTACTATTTACTTTAAATCAAAAAGAATATTTGATTATTAGAAATTTTAGTTATAAATCAACAGACAAAACGAAACTTGAGCAGAAAGCTGAATTATATTTAATAAATAAGACTGGTGGAATTGACAATCTAATTTTGGTTCATTGTGGTATTACTGCTATTAATCAATGGGTTGAAAATAATATTGGTAGTATTAGCACATTCTTTCAATCTTGTATGCATACCCAGAACTCAGATAATGATTTATTTTCGTTGTCATTTAATGACCAGAAAAAACTAATGGATCAATCTTTGTCACTTAATTCTATAAATGTATTAACAACAATTTTCAAAGATTCAAGTTTAAACTATTCGAATACAATTAGCCATACTGATACACTTTTGAATGAGTTGGAAATAAATCATACAAAGGTAGATAAAACACAACTATCAATACTTGATACAGAATGTAAAGTTGTAGGACATAGTATAGAAGAATTAGAAAATGAAATAGAAGGAATAAAGTTTCCTTCACATATTAATATGAATAATTTTGAATTAGATGATGATAAAATAAATGAAAAGATAGATGAATATGGTAAATTAGTAGGTAAAAAAGATTTTGAAAATATTAGTGATATATTAGAACTTAACGGAGAATTACTATCAATTTTAAAAAGTTATATAGATACTTTAGAATATTATAATATACAATATGATTCCTCTAGGATTCTGTGTAGTAGTAATATTCTTTGGAGTGATGTTTCTGGTAATATCAGAGCGCTTAGTAAAGGAATGCTTTCCAGAAATGTACCAAAGAAGAAAGAGATAGATAAACAACAAAAATTAATTGATGAAAACTTGAATAGATTAATGGAAGTACAAGAATCTGATAAAGGTGAAACTGATAAAGCTGGTGAAGCTGATATTGATATTAATGATAAAGAAAAATTACAAACTGAAAAGATTGAAATTGAAAAAGAATTATTTAAAATTCAAAAAGATATTAGAAGCACTCAAGAAAAGATTAATAATATAAATGTAGGAGAAACAAAAGAAGATTTAGTAAAATTAATAGAGAAATGGGATAAGTTCAGTAAGCGTTTAGATAAAAAGAAAGAACAACTAAAAGTTAATCAAGATTGCTTAAAGTTCTTTGAAGATAACTTGACTATAATAAGTAAAAATGAAGAAGAATGTAAAAATATAGAAAAACAAATTAAAGAGATAAATGAAAATGATTATCCTTTTAATCCAGATTGTGAATGTTGTATGAAACAACCTTGGAAAATTCAATTAAATAATTTGGAAAACTCATTATCACTAAAACAAAGTAATATAAGCAGTTTTAAAAAGAAGATAGAAGATAAAGAAACTGAACTAGAAGGATTAAAAATAGAGGATATAAAGAATAATATTGGAAAGTTGGAAAAATGGTTTGATACTTATAATCAATTGAAGCAAAATGAAAAGGGATGTAAAAAACAACTTGTATTAATTGAGAAAAAAGAAGAATTACTTCATATGAACAAAAATAATTATAATACTATTGATGAATTAAATATTAAACTTGATAAAATTAATGAGAAATTAACTTTAATTGATGAAAAAATAAATTTTGATTTATGGATAAGTAAAAAAGAAAAAAATGAAAAAGATAAAAAAGATTATGAAGAATTTGAGAAAAATATATTGAATAACTGGAAAGAATTACAAGAGTATAAATCGTATTTAGGAGATATTATTAAAGATTATGAGAATGATAAATTGAATAAAGAGAATCTAGAATACTGGAAAACATTATTACAACTAAAACCGAAATGGATTACATATATTGAAAAGAAGGAAAAACTTAAAAAGAAAAGAAAATATCATCATAATATTACAAATAAATATATAAATTACAGAAAATCTTATGAAATCTATGAGAAAGAATGTTTAAAAATTAAAAACTATAAAGAACTATTAAAAAATTTAAAATTGAAATTGAAAGGAGTAGATATTTTGATAGATATATTTAATGATTATAGAATATGGTTGTACAAAGAAAAGTTATTTCCACTGATTTTAAATAAACTGAATCTAATTATTTCAAATATGTCAAATGATGATGAAGAATTGAAACTTGATATTAGTTGGAATAAAGATGTATTTAACTGGTTTATTGTACATAATGGTAATAAAGTAATTATTGATAAAGCAAGTGGTTATCAAAAGTTCATTATAGATTTAAGTATGAGAATAACTCTATCAACTATTGGAGTATCAAGTTTAAAATGTAATCAACTATTTATAGATGAAGGATTTTCAAGTTGTGACCAGAATCATCTTAGTAAAATCCCGTCATTCTTAAATTCTCTATTACCAATATATAATTCCATACTTTTGGTATCACATATTCAAGATATAAAGAACTCTTCATCAAGTTCTTACGATATTCAAAGAGATAATAATCTATCTATAATTGATTATGGTAATAAAAATAATAATATAACAAATATGATTAAAATGATAAAGAAGAAAAAATAGTATGATGATTATAATGAATAGTATAAGTTATATAATTAAAAAACATTCTTAAAGACAAATACTAATAATACTTGAACAACTGCTAATATAACAACATTTAAATAAGGAATATTGAAGTTTTCAAAACGAGATAGTAATACCTTTTTTATTGTATCATTTTGTAGCATCATATATGATATAAATATAATAGAAATTAGTGAAGTATTCGTTTTCATATCGTCAATAAACTTAAGTGCTCTATTATCATATTCTTTTTGTTTCTTATCTACAAAGTTTTCAGTAAGTAGATGAGTTTTAAGTTGGTCTAATACATTTTGTTGAATAGAATTTTGGTCTAATTGAGGAGCTGGCATAGTAGCCATCATTGGAACTTGTTGAGAAATAACTCTCATAGGTCTTTGACGCATTTGCTGCATTTGTGGATGTTGCATTTGTGGATTTGGCATTTGATTCTGCATAGGATTCTGCATAGGATGAGGCATAGGTTTAGGAATATTATTCATAGAAGGACCTTGTGGCATAGTTTCCATTGGAGGAGAAGGAGAATTATTTGTAGCGTTATTTTCATTTTCTATTTCTTCTAATACTTCAGCAATAGCATCATCTTCATCAGTTTGATTAGCTAAACTATTTAGACTTGGTAATTCATTAATATTAGTAGACTTTCTAGTTGCCATATTTACTAATATTATATTAAAAAATTATTAGATTTAAACGAAATCTATAAATAAGTATGTATAAATAATTATGCTTTATCTGGACAATTTATAGGATAAGCATTATACTTATAGCAGTTTTTATCTATCTTATAGTAATTTTGTAGTTCAGTTGTTTTAGGTCCTTTAATAATTAAACAATTATTTTTAGTACAAATACGACGAAACATTGTTGCTAGTCCAATTCCTAATATAATAGATGCCACTTTTTTTCCAGATGGAGTTGAAAATATATCAATCATTTTATTTAAAACAATATTTTTAATATAAAATTTTTAATATAAAATTTTTAATTAAATTTTTAATTAAATTTTTTATTTAGTTTAATTTTAAAATCTTCTAAAACTGGATGTTCTTGAATCTCTTTAGGATCTACTTCATCACAATTCTTTTTTTCAATCTTAAATTTGTAGCATCCATCATTTTGATCAGTATATATATTATCTAAGTTATTTGGATTTGGAAATTTATAAACAATTTTTATTTTAGGTTGATACAAATATACCGCACACATTCCAATAGCAAAGGAAACTATAAAATATTTAAAATCTAATTTATCTCCTAACATTTATTTATAATAAGATTTATAAAAAATTATATTGTAAAATTAAAATGAGTTCTGATGAAACAACTATATTAGATAATGAAGAATCTGTGAATAAAGAATCTGCTAAAAGTTTATTAAATTCAGAAGGTTTTGGTATATCAAATGGTGTTTCTACAATACTCGCATTACTTGCTGGATTTTACGCTACAAAAACTCCTAAATTTACGGCAGTTGGTGCCTTATTATCATTACTATTAACTGACCCAATTAATGATAGTTTTTCTATATACGTATCAATGAAGCATAATAACTCAGAAATAGCATATAATAAATTTTTAGAAACATTTTTATCACAAGTTAGTATTCAATTTCTATTTTTAGTAGTATTATTCTATAGTAGTAATGTGTATAATGCTTTTATAACATCTTGTGTAATTGGATTAGGATTATTATTATATGATTATAATAAACGTTTTAAAAATAAAAAAGAAATCGCTAAAGAATTGAGTAAAATCTTAACACTAATATTTATAACATTTGTAATTAATACTTTATTCTATAAATATTACCATAATAAATTATAGTTTATATAATTCCTTACATATATCTGCTTTAGATAATTTATTATATCCTTTGGGCATTAATTTTTTAATATCTGGATACTTGTTAATAACTTTTAGTATTTGTGGTTTCTTTGTAAAATAATCGCTACTATGACTTCCAGAACCACATTCTTCTTCATTTTTAAAATTAAATTCAGCAAAGAATTGTTTCTTAATTTTCTTTTCTAATTTTTTAATTGTATCTTCTATATTTTCTCCATTTTTTTGTTTTTTAGCATTTTTCTCTTTAATTTTCTGCTTAAGTTTATAACGTTTCATTTGTTCCTCATTACCTTTTGGCATTGATTTAGATTTTTTAGGTTTCTTTTCTATTTTTTCTATTTTTTCTTTTGTAATATATTCAATAACTGGTTTTTTTAATAAAATATAATTCACTTCATTATAATAATTTTTTCTAATATCTTTTTTTTCATCTAATAATTTTTTATAAATATCTATTGCTTTTCTTTTTTCAATATCATCTTTGAATATATCATTTTTAAATTTAATATTAAGTTCATCTATTTTTTCATTAATATTTTTTAATTTATCTTCATTCTTTGAATGATTCGTTATATTTTTTATATTAACTTTCTTGTAATATTCGTGTAAATTATCAAGAGTTTCATCTATTTTAACCAATCTATCAACTACCTTACTATATTTATCAAAATCACTTTCAGAATTAATTTCATTAATTATTCTATATTTTAGATTATTATAATCAAATAATAATTTAATTTTTTCATTGTTTAATTCATTTAGTTTACTTTCAATTAATTGATATTCTGGTTTAGTTATTTTAACTTCAAATTTCTTATATTTAACGTGATAATATTTCTCTGTTTCTCTGTAAAAATATTCTTCTTTTTTGTTATCAAGTAGTTTTTCTTTATAGCCATATATAGTTGGTATTAAATCTAAATATTCTTGATTCTCTTTTGAGTTATAATTATCAATATATGTTTTGAACATATCTTTATTTATTATGATAAATTATTTATGGTTTCAATTTTTTAAATTCCAATTTTTTAAATTTCAATTTTTTAAATTCCAATTTTTTAAATTCCAATTTTTTCACTTAAATATTACATCAACAACACAAAAGAAATAGAATGCCAAAATAGCAGCACTTATAGATATAACGCCTAATGAATATATAGTCTTATTATCATCATTAACTCCATAGGACTTAACAGAACCATCTTCATTGAACATAAATTTAGGTTTCATTGTAAAAAATAAAACCATTATAAGAATATATAAAGTTATAGAATAACTTATACGATTATTTAGAAATTTCATTATTAATATAATATAATATAAAATATAATAATGAATAACTTTATTTTTATTTTAATTATTTTATTATTAATATTGTTTATTATTTTTTATAAAAATAAAAAGAAAAAAGAACAATTTGTAACAGATATTTACAATGAACCAATTTTAAAATTAGATGTAATTGATACAAAAATACCAGAAATTACAATTTATAAAAATGAATACGATACATCTATTAAATTTGATAGTTTAAATAGGTTTGATAAAAGTATTTTAATAAAATCAGTTGATGATTTTGATTTAATAGAAAAAAAACCTTATAATCTATATTATACAGATGTATATACATTTAATAAATATTATAAGAAAGATTATAAAGCATTAACATTATGTACTATACCTAAAAGTTTATTATTTGTTACTAAATCTAATATTTCAGATTTAACTACAGATTTTTTAAGAATTGGTTATTTAAATGAAATTGATAAATTAATTGCTATTAATATTATAAAATCACAAAAGGATTTCTTATCTATAAAAAATTATGATTTTATACCAACTAATAATGTAACTGAAGATTTGTTTAATCTTAATAATATTGATGTATTTATTTATTTTAATACATTGTCTAATCCATTATTTAGTGAGATAAAGAATAATGATTTTAATTTGATACCATATAATAATGTTAATAATGTAAATAAAGATTTATTTGAAAATTATTTCCCCTTTTATAGAAAAAAGATTTATACAATAGAAAAATCTGTAGATAAAAATGTAGTTCATAATACATTACAAATAGATACTATGATTTTTACAACTGAACAAGATTTAGATTTTAATAAAAATTATGTTAATATTCTTGATTATTTTGATGAATATCTCAAAATAAATTATTATCTACAATATTTTGATTTTACAGAAATAAGTAAAGAATGGTCATTAGGAAAGCAAGATACTATTACAGATTTAATTGAAACATTTGAAGATGGAGAGAAAAAAGAGCAAGGATTATTATTTATAATTGATAATAAAATTGAACGTATTGATAGATTAGAATTTAAAAATGCTGAAATAGTATCAAATGATGATATAATAGTTTATAGAGTAAATAGATTAAGTATTAATGATATACCAATAAATGAAAATGATAGATTTATATTTACATATAATATAGGAGAGTTTGAAATAAATAAATTATATTATGTAAGTGAAATAGAAGATAATTCAATATTAGTAGAGAATGCTAAGAAGATTGAATTAGGTGATGAAATAATTAATTTTGATAGTAATTATATAAAATTAACAGATGATACAATAAAAAAATATAGTTTAGAATATGGGGATTCTCTTTATGTTATGGAGCATGGTAAAGGTTTAGTTGTAACTGGAAAAGATAATGACACTGAAAGTGATGAAGGAATTTTATTTATTTTACTTGAAGAAAAGATAGAAACACCATTAGGTGGAGAATATGTTAATATAAAAGTAAGAGAATCATGTGTAGCAGACCAACTTATGGGAGGTACTGGTACAGATATTGGTTTAGTAGATGATATTTATCAAGTTGAACAAACTTTTAATGAGAAAACTATACGAGAATGGGATAGTCCTTGTGTTGAAGATGAAGAATGTCCATTCTATTTAAAAAATAAAAATTATCCAAATAAACGAGGTGGATGTGTAAATGGATATTGTGAATTTCCAATAGGATTAAAAAGAATTAGTTATAAGAAATATTATGAAGTTATTAATGAAAATAATTATCCTAGATGTGAAGGTTGCGATGATGATGATATATTTTGTTGTGATGAACAAGGAGCAGATCATGATAATTATGTAGGTCCTAATTATATATTTTCAAGAAATCAAGATATGGTGTCATAGACATTATGGATATGCTAACCAAACAAACTCATTAACAAATTGAGCAGTATAACCAACTAATGAGAATATATGTAATTTTTTGTTAATATTTGTATAAAATAATATATCAAGTACATAAGATATAACATAATGAAGCATTGGAATTCTTATAAAAATTTGACAAAAAGTCATAAATCTTTGATGAATTAAATATATATTTTGTGGTGTATTCATATATCTTAATATTTTTCTTAGAGTAAAGGCATATGCAGCTGTAAATTGTGTGGTAGTAGTTATAAGTAACGGTATAGCATGACTAGTATCTCCAAATAATACAACAAAAGAAAAACCAATAACAACAAGAAAATGATGTACTAATGAACTTGTTAAATTAGAAGTGTTCTTTTCATAATAAATATCAAAAATATCGAAAATTATCTGAAAAATAAAAAATAATCTAATATCATATTCCATCGGTTTTCTAATTATACTTAAATCGTATTTTTCAATTTTATTGAATTCTAAAAAAATAGGAAGAATTAAATTTTTATTAAGAAATCTATCATATCTATATTTTTTAAAAAGTTTATAAGATTTTATAAATAATATATTTAACCAAATAAATCTAAAAATATTAATATTTAATTTACCATATTTTTGTACTAATGACATTTATATTAAATAAAAAAAATATTTTTAAATAAATGGATAATTCACTAGAACTCGCATTTCAAAGAACTAATTTAGCAAATGACAGAACATTCTTGGCATCTGTAAGAACTAATGCTATATTTGCTGGATTAAGTATAATACTAGTAAAAGGGGAAAATTATGTACCAGCAATGTTAATATTATTTTTTAGCATTTGTGCGAACATAATAATAATTCGTTCTTATCTAAGAAATAAAAAAAATGAGAGTTATAAATCTTCTTCTTTAATTTATTCTATTATATTGATGATAGTTTTATGTATGTTACTTTATACTACAACTATTGAATATTTAAACAAATAAAAAATTTAATAAAAAAATTTAATAAAAAATTTAATAAAAAAATTTAATAAAAAATTTAATAAAAATATTTAATTAAAATAAATGAAATCTTTATTGATTGAAGCATTTGTTGTCGGTGTTGCTACTGTTGTAGTTGGTTCGGTTGTTGGATATTTAGTAGGAAAAGCATTAGGTAGTGATTTACCAGCAGTATGTAAAGATTGGAATAAAAAATATGCGATGGAAATTTCACTATTCTTAACTGGTTCTTCTCTACATTTACTATTTGAAGCACTTGGTGGTAATGCTTGGTATTGTAAGAACGGAGTTGCTTGCTCCAAATAAAATTTGAATTATATAATCAGTATTTATATATATAATAAAATGTCAAGTGTAAAATTACTTGACAATTTATACTATGGAATACATCCATCAATAGTATATCCTAGTTTTCATGTTGATTATATTATAGATTTAACAGAAAAGAAAGAGAACCTAAGTTTTACATTGAAAGATAATGTACAATATTTTAGATACCCTATAAGAGATTGTAAAGCACCAAGTCTAGAAACACTATCTAAGATTGTAGATAGTTTGTTAAAACTAGAAGGAGTTATATATATTGCTTGTAAAGGTGGTCATGGACGTTCTGGAATGTTAGCAGCTTGTGTAATTGGAAATATTCTAAATATAGAAGGAATTGATGCTTTAGAATTAGTGGGAAATGAATGGAAAAAACAAAGAGATATGTCATTTCTCTCAGATAAAGTTAAAAGATTAGGAAGTCCTCAAACTAGAATACAAAAACAAATAGTAAAAAATTATTTATCTTAATATGATTTTTACAAATCTAATAAAAAATTTTTTATTTTTTATTTTTTATTTTTTATTTTTTTATTTTTTGCTTGAAATTTTATTATTAGATAATGGAAAAGGTGGAGTGAATAAAAGGTGATTATTCAAATAAAAATTATTCTAAATTTATATTATATTTGATATCATATTTTTATTAATATATTAAAATTTAAAATTTATTAAAATGATAGATTGAATAAATAGATATAAAAATATTCATATTAATTAATTAGAATGGGTATTACTAAAATAATATTGTTATTTATATTCTTTATGACAATAATTAATCTTTTTTATAAAGCTAAAAAAGAAAGCACACAAAAAAAGAAGAATAAAAAAAGTAATCGAAAGATAGTAGAAAATTATTTGGAGAAAAATGAAATGGCAAAATTACCAAGTCTATTCATATTATCTGATATGAAAGATTATAAAAAAAGAATAAAAGATTTATTTGAATTAACTGATAGAGATTATAAAGATTTAGTTGAATTACCAGAAGGAGATAAGGTTAAAATTAATCTTAAAAAAGACTGGAAGTATGTATTAAATAATCAAATTGATAGTATAGATAATGATATTGATATTAAATTCACAGAACTTGAAAATAATACAATTGACTCACAATTTGTATATGATTTAAGTCTAAACATTAATACTATTTATGAATATGGTATGAAAGAATTTCAAAACTCTTTAAATAATCTAATAAATGATGAAAAGGAACAATATATATTAGACAATACTGATTTTGATAATTTATTCAAAGATAAAGATTTTAATTTCTATAAAGAATATGAAAAGAACTCAAAACGATATCACTTAGATGGTACGCTAATTAAAATTACAGATGAACCATTAAGTGAAAAAACTGATTTAATGAAAATTTATAATGATGAACTATATACATTTGAAAGTCAATGTGATTTAGATAAAAGATTAGGTAGTTTAGTATTTAACAAAAATGCCATAAAAGAAGATGATGAAGATGAAGATGATGAAGATGACGAAGATGATGATGAAATTAAGATAAAAACTATAAATGAACTTTCTGAAGATATGAGTAAAAATATTACTGAATATCATGCAAAATATGTAAGAAGTAAAATACCTAAACCAGAAGAAAAGGCATTTAAAATAGTAGAATATGATGAACTGACAGAAGGTCTAGTAAATAATTTTAAAGAAGTTGAAAACTTAGTATTGGGAAAGATAAATAAAGAAAGAAATCTATTTTTATTCACAGATACTTTAAAAAAAATAAAGAATATTGATATTTCAAATAATTTTAAAGTAGTTGATAGAAAAATTAATTATATTTTAAAAAATACTGAAAAGATTGATGAATATTTCTATAATGGAGAAGTAGTAATTTATAGAGATAGAAATCATGGAATTCATATTAAAATAGAGGCACTCAAAGATAGACGTACTTACTATATAACAGATGTTGATGTGTTAGGTATTGTTATAAGTGATAAAATAGAGAAAGTTGAGACTATAACTGATAACATAATGAATCCATTATATTACAAATTCAAGGATAAACATGTAATAACAAAACATGAATTAGAAACAGAGTTAGCAGAGATTATAGATAGAGGTTCAATTGAGAATTTCTCATTCTTATTTTCAAAATTTAAGAAAATACGAAGTGATAGAGGTATAATGGTAAATGATTTTGAGTTATTAGTATATACTGGTAAAATATTATTAGATATTAAAAATACTAAAAATTTTAAAAAAATTAATGAAATTAATGATCCTTCTATTTACACACGAATATTTGGTTCTTAATTCTTATTGTTATTCTTATTATTATTCTTATTATTATTCTTATTCTAATTCTTCATAATATTATTTAGTTATCTTCAATAAGTTCATCATCATTTTCTCCTTTATATTCATCCCTATAACTTGTATAATTCATATTTTCTTCTTCTTGATTTCCAATTTCTAGAGTATCAACATCTGCCGGTGTATCAGTAGTA
>CEWG01022665.1_pt1 | contig 14533 bp, 12 predicted proteins | sample 361411 | NCBI WGS metagenome assembly CEWG01 (sample SAMEA2622173, study PRJEB7988) | marine metagenome | biome: marine biome (ENVO:00000447); feature: surface water layer (ENVO:00002042); material: "saline water (ENVO:00002010), including plankton (ENVO:xxxxxxxx)" | depth 5 m | reverse complement strand
TAAAAGAATTCTTAATATATTTATCTGTTTTTTTTTTGGATAGAATTTTATTAATTTTATATATTTTGATAGTATATAGTATTTTCAATAAATCCCAATTATTATTTGTAAATATATCTTTTTCAACAATATCAGCAAAAGATAAATTTTCCATTATATCTAAATAATTATTTAGTACTTCTTTTTTATTAATTCTAAATTCAATATGATTTATTAAATTTTCATGTAATAACATGCACACTAAATTACTATCAGTATGGATTATATCATTTAATTCTAATATAGTATAATCTATATTATATAAATTGTTAACAATATCATATAATCCTATATCATTAAATTTATTAAAATTTGTTTGACTATTTAAACATAAATTAGGTTTCTTCAAATTATTAAGAATTAAATCATCTAAATTTAATAAAATCAATTTGATATTATTTTTATAATTTTTTATAAATAATTTAATATTATCTAAAATAGTTTTATTTAATTCAATATCTTCATTATCTAATATTTTAATAATATGTTTATGGATTGATAATATACCAGGTTTATTTAGATAAAATATATCTGATTTTTTCTTAAAATCAATATATTTTTTATTTCTATCATATAATTTATTAACAATACAAATTATTGGTATTGTATTATTCTTTAATTTGATTTCATTTAAATTATTAAAATAATGTTTATCATTTATAAAACTTTCAAAATCATCTATTAGTAATAATTTTTTTTCTTTTACAAAAAATTCATTAATTGATTTGTAAAATAAATAATTATTTATATCATTTACACTTGAATTTAAATCAATTTCATTATAAGTATAATTCAATTCTTTTAATATTTGTCTAACTAGTGATGATTTACCGCAACCACTTGGACCAATACAAATTATAAATTTATCAAATATAGTATTTGATAATAAGTAATTTTTCAAATCATTTGTAAATTTAAAATGTTCAATATAATCAAATGATTTTTTAGGAGTATATTTTTGGATATACTTATTCATTATAATACATTATTTATAAAACTATAAATATTATCAAAAAAATCAAAATTTAAAATTTTTTTATTATGAATTATATTTATGAATTACATTTATGAATTATATTTATGAATTACATTCACTCTGGTATTCATGCCACGAATTTAATATATCTTCATTTGAAAAGAAGTTTTTAATTTTATCACATTTATCAGTCTTCAATTTTATTTCATTAAAACAACCATTTGTTTGTTTTTTTTCTCCAGCACACACAGTATCATCACCTTTCAAATAAAATGGTAAATTATTTGGATTGTCACTTTTGCATAGTGTTTCTTTATGATTTACTATTTTTTTATATCCCTTTGGACATGTTTTTAAAGTAAAATTATGCTTACTATTTTCTAAATTTTTTTTCTTTTGTATTAAATTATTGAGATTCATAGAATATATAAAAAGACATGTAATTACAGCTAATGATACTGGTAATAACATTAAACCAATATTCATACCATCAGGATTATATAAGACACCTATTAAAAAAATTAGAACTAAATATAATCCTAATAATACTATTCCTGCATTTAATTGCATTGATGTATAATATTGCATTTTAATTTTATTTAATGTAACATTTTATTATATAATTAATTAAAATAATTCTGCTCTATGTAAAACTTTGGTTCCTTTACTAGATTCATATTGTGATCTAGCAAGAGGAACTGCCATTTGTGATGCATCTCTTATATAGATTTTATATTGCTCTATTTCATTTAGTATTCTGTTTACAGCATAATCTAGAACCTTTTTATTTAAATCTCTAACTTGTTTCACAATACCAGTATCAAGATTTAAACCATACTGATAATATATACTCCTCATTATAATTCTTAACTGTGTTTCATCTTGTTTACCGATAATATGCTCACCTTCAGTTTCATTAGCAACCATATTTTTCATACCTAATTGTAAAGCATTAATATTATCATCACTAAAGAATAAGTCATTTAAACAATTTTTACTAAAATTACCTTTAACGGCATCTCCTTGAAAACTATTTAATTCAACTGGTTGATAATTTGTATCTGGTTCATTAACTAACATACTCATTTTATTTTAATAATATATTTTAATAAAATATTTTAATAATATTTTTTCATTTAATTAAAATTTTCATTTAATTAAAATTGCTCATTTAATAAAAATTTTCATTTTATTAAAATTGTTAATTTAATTAAATTTTTTATATTATAGAAATTATAAAATGAGTTTTAATAATTTAAAAACTTCTTTACATGATTTCGATATAGAATTATATGATTTAATTGTTGAGGAATATAATAGACAGCGTGATGGTATTGAATTGATTGCATCTGAAAATACAACATCTAAACCAGTGTTAGAATGTTTAGGTTCAATATTAACAAATAAATATTCAGAGGGATATCCAAATAAGAGATATTATGGAGGTAATGAAGTTATTGATAAAATAGAATTATTATGTATTGATAGAGCATTAGAAGCATTTAATTTAGATAAAAATATTTGGTCTGTGAATGTTCAACCATACTCCGGGAGTCCTGCTAATTTTGCTTTATATACTGCAATATTAGAACCAAATGATAGAATAATGGGTTTAGGATTACCATCAGGTGGTCATTTAACACATGGTTTTTATACTAAAAATAAAAAAATATCAGCAACATCTATATATTTCCAATCATTACCATATGATATTAATGATGATGGATATATTGATTATGATGAATTGGAAGCATCTGTAAGAAAATTTTGTCCAAAGTTAATTATTGCTGGATATAGTGCTTATTCTAGAGATTTAGATTATAAGAGATTTAGAGAAATAGCAGATATTAATAATTCTTATTTGACTTGTGATATGGCACATTTTAATGGTTTTGTTGCAACAGGTATCTTAAATAATCCATTTGAGTATTGTGATTTTGTAACAACAACTACTCATAAAACATTAGGTGGACCAAGAGCAGGTATGATATTTTGTAAGAAAGAATATGAAAAAAAAATAAACGATTCAGTATTTCCTGGATTACAAGGAGGACCACATGAACATCAAATTGGAGCTCTTGCCACTCAATTGAAATATGTTAAATCTGAAGAATATAAAAAATATATAAATCAAGTTTTATTAAATTCAAGAAAATTAGCAGAGCATTTAATTAAATTTGGTTTTAATGTATTAACTGGTGGAACAGATAATCATATAATTTTAATTAATTTAAAAAATAAAGGAATCTCAGGAAATAAAGTAGAAAAATTATGCGAATTAATTAATATATCTGTTAATAAGAATTCTGTAAAAGATGATAAATCTGCTTTAAATCCAAATGGAATTAGAATAGGAACTCCATCTATCACTACAAGAGGTATGAAAGAAAAAGATATGATTGTTATTGCGGGTTTTATTGATACTATTGTTAATTTAGGTATTAAAATACAAAAAATATCAGGAACTAAAATGAATGATTTCAATAATTTATTAAAAAAAGAAGAAAATATGAAAATAATAAATGAAATTAAAAATGAAGTAAAAATTTTTGTTAACCAATTTGAATTTTATTAAATTAAAAATTAATTAAATTTAGAATTAATTAAATTTAGAATTAATTAAATTTAGAATTAAAAATATATTTTAAAATAAAATGGATTTTGATAAATTAAGTAATAAATTAAAAAGATATATAAATAGTTATAATTTTAATATAAATGATAGTACATTAGAATATATAACTAATAAATTTATATCTGATAAAAATATATATTCTAGGAATAAATCAATGAGTGGCGGTATTGGTGGGGATGGACCACAAAATTTATATCCTAGTGAATATTATGGTTTAAATAGTGGTGAATTTATTGGTGACGGTAAAGGTTCGCCATCTTTTTCTACTACAACTACTAGACCTGCATTACTATCAACCATTTTTCCACTTAAAGGAGGATATGATGGTGGTTGCTCAACTTGTAGCCAATCAGGTGGATGTGGTTGCGCTATGAAAGGAGGTTGTCCAGCATGTAAAAAGAAAAAAGGCGGTTGTAAATGTGGTAAAAGAGGAGGTAGTAATGGTGGAATGTCTGGAGGTATGATACCAGTCTATTTACCATTATTTATACAAAAAGATATTAAAGAATTAAATAAAAACAATTTTATAAGAGTTACAAATAAAGATTATAAATCAGCAACAAAAGAGATTAATAGTCATTTAACTAATATTTTACATGCAACATTTTATAATGTTAAGAATAAGAATAATTTAGTTGGAAAAGTTCACTTTCAAAAAGTAATTAAAACATTATGATTAAAATTTTAAATTTTGAAATATTATTTTTAGTTATTATTTAAATATAATTTAAGTATTATTATATAATATGTCTAAATCTAAATCCAAATCTGTTGAGAACAAGTATGTGAAGTTAGACCCAATACAACATGTTTTGTTAAGACCAAATATGTATATTGGATCTATTGAGAAAGATAAATACTCAACATGGATTTTAGATGAAGATTCAAAAAATATGATTAAAAAAGATATTAGTTATGTTCCAGGTTTTTATAAAATCTATGATGAACTTATTGTTAATATTTTAGATCATATGAAAAGAATTGAATTAGACAAAAATAAAAATAAAAATATAGTTAAAAATATTAAAGTCAATATTAATTTAGAAGAAAATAAAATTGAAGTATATAATGATGGTGATGGTATAGATGTAGAAATTCATCCAGAACATAAAGTATATATTCCTGAATTAATATTTGGAAATATGCTAACATCTACTAATTATGATGAAGAAGAAGAAAAAATAATTGGTGGAATGAATGGTATTGGTGCAAAGGCATGTAATATATTTTCAAAAAAATTCATAATTGAAACTGTTGATGCAACAAAAGGTCTTAAATATACACAAGAATTTGAAGATAATATGAGTAAAAAAAATAAACCAAAAATTAAAAATTATACAAAATATCCTTATACAAAAATTACATTCTATCCAGATTTACAAAAATTCAAAATGAATAAAATAGGTAATAGTATGTATAAACTTATGGAAAAAAGAGTTTATGATATTTGTGGTCTTACTAATGATTCGATTAAAGTATCATTTAATGATAAAAAGATAAATATTAAAAACTTCCAAAAATATGCTGAGTTATATCTAAGTGATTATAGTTCAAAAGATATATTATATGAAAAAGTTAATGATAGATGGGAAATAATTGTTACATATAATAATAGTTCTTCATTAGAACAAGTTTCATTTGTTAATGGTATTTGGACACTTAAAGGAGGAAAACATGTTGATAATGTTGTGAATCAAGTTATTAAAAATATGACTGATTTAATTGTGAAGAAAAATAAAGATATTACAGTTAAACCACAACATATTCGTGATAACCTCTTTGTATTTATAAAAAGTACTATTGTGAATCCTAGTTTTGATAGTCAAACAAAAGAAACACTGACAACTCCTGCATCTAAATTTGGTAGTAAATGTGAAATATCAAAACAATTTTATAACAAACTTTATAATACTGAACTAACTAAAAATATTATTGAATTAAGTAATTTATTTCTTAATAAATCTCTAAAAAAAACTGATGGAAAAAAAAGTAATCAATTACGAGGTATTCCAAAGTTAGATGATGCAATCTTTGCAGGAACAAATAAATCATCTGAATGTACACTTATTTTGACAGAAGGTGATTCAGCAAAATCTATGGCAATTGCTGGTTTAAGTGTTGTTGGTAGAGAAAAATATGGAGTATTTCCTTTGAAAGGTAAATTACTTAATGTATTAGAAATATCAGATTCAAAAATAGCAAGTAATGAAGAAATTACAAACTTAAAGAAAATTATAGGATTAGAAACAAAAAAAAAATATAAAGATGTAAAGCCTTTGAGATATGGTAAGATAATGATAATGACAGACCAAGATGTAGATGGTAGTCATATCAAAGGATTACTATTTAATTTATTTAATACAATGTGGCCATCATTAATAATTCAAACAGGTTTTATGAATTCTATGCTTACACCTATTGTTAAAGCAAAGAAAAGAAATATAGTTCATGAGTTTTATAATTTAACAGATTACGAAAATTGGAAAAAACAAAAAGAAGAAAAAAAAGTAATTGGTAAATGGGATATTAAATATTATAAAGGATTGGGTACATCAACTGAAAAAGAAGCAAAAGAATATTTTAGAAATTTAAAAAATGTAGAATACATATGGAATGAAAAAGATTCAAAAGAGAAAATAGATTTAGCATTTAATAAAAAAAGAGCAGATAATAGAAAAGATTGGTTATACCAATATGATAAACAAAAAATTTTAAAACATGATCAAGCACAAGTAGAATATAATGATTTCATAGATAAAGATTTAATTCATTTTTCAGTATACGATAATGGTAGATCACTTCCATCTTTTTGCGATGGATTAAAAATTTCAACTAGAAAAATATTATATAGTTGTTTTAAAAGGAATCTGGTTAAAGAAGTTAGAGTAGCACAATTAGCAGGATATGTTAGTGAGAATGCTAGTTATCATCACGGAGAAAAAAGTTTACAAGATGCTATTATTGGTATGGCTCAAAATTTTATTGGTTCAAATAATATTAACTTGTTAAAACCAAATGGTCAATTTGGAACTAGATTGCAAGGTGGTAAAGATTCAGCATCACCTAGATATATTCATACTGAATTAAATCCATTAACATATTATATATTTAGTAAAGATGATTTGCCCATATTAAATTATATTGAAGATGATGGATATAAAATAGAACCAGAATTCTATGTACCAATAATACCAATGATTTTAGTAAATGGTGTAATTGGAATTGGAACAGGATTTAGTTGTAATATTCCATGTTATAATCCAGAAGATATTATTAAGATCTATAAAAATTTATTAACATCTGATGATGTTACTAAGTCATTAGAAAATATTAAAGAAATAAAACCATTCTATAATGGATTCAAAGGTTCAATATTAGATAATAATAATAAATATTATAGTTTCGGTAAATTTAAAAGATTCTCTTCAAATCAGATTGAGATTACAGAATTGCCTATTGGAACATGGACACAAGATTATAAAGAGTTTCTAGAAAAAACATTAGAGAAGAATCCTAAATTTAAAGATTATGAAAGTTATTATACAGAAAATAGTATCAGATTTATTTTAAAGTTTGAATCAGGAACTGTTAATGATTTATTAGAACAAGATAAGAATGAACCGTATACCAAATTTGAGAAAGATTTTAAATTAGTTAGTCCAAAAATGTTGTCAACTACAAATATGCATATGTTTAATGAAAATAGTGTTATTACAAAAATGAATAGTATTAATGATATTATAATAAACTTTTATAAATTTAGATTGATTTGGTATCAAAAAAGAAAAGATTATATAATTGATAAATTAAAAAATGAAATTATTTATTTAGATGCTAGAATAAAATTCATACTTGATATAATTGAAGATAGATTAAAGATTAATAATAGAAAAAAATCTGATATTGAAGAATATTTAGAAAAAAATGGTTTCCCTATGAAATCTGATTTATTAAATACAAAAGAGAATTATGATTATTTAATTAAAATGCCTATATGGAATTTAACTTATGAGAAAAAAGAAGAACTCCTTAATGAATTAAATAATAAAAAAGATATGCTAATGACAATAGAAAAAACTACAATTCAACAAATGTGGATTAATGATTTAGATGCATTTGATGAACAGTATAAAAAATATATTAATGAAAGATTATCTGAATTAGATAATACACAAGAACTAAGTAAAAAAAAATCTAAAGTTAAACCATAAAAAATAAATTATAAAATTATAAAATTATTAATATAATTTTTATTAAATTAAGAATTTTATTAAATTAAAAATTAAATAATTCAGATAAAGAACCACCGGAATTTAATTTATTTATTATTTTAGATAATGTAGGAACAACAGAGAATACTTTTAATTTACTACATTTCTCTAATTTACTATCTTGTGGTAATGAATCACTAACAACTAATTCCTTTATACTATTACAATTATTAATTCTATCAATTGCAGGACCTGATAGAATACCATGTGTTACAATAACTATAATATCTTTTGCACCTTTAGAAATTAATAAATCTCCTACTTTTAATACAGTTCCACATGTATCTGCCATATCATCTATAATAATAGCAGTTCTTCCTTCAAGATATTTTTTTTCACCAATAAGTACAGCTCTATCAACTTTATTTATTTGTGAATAATCCCTCTCTTTACTTACAACCATAAATGGCATTTTAAATTTGTTAGCATATACCTGTACTCTTCTTAAAGCTCCTTCATCAGGTGCAACAATAACATATTCACTATCTAAGTTCTTATCAAACTCTTTATTTATATTATGATTTTTAACTAAATAATCATGTATCATATTGATACAATAAAAATTATCACAAGGAATATTAAAAAATCCTTGTATTTGATGAGAATGTAAGTCAAAACTTACAATTCTGTCTATACCAGCAGTTGTAAACAAATCTGCTATATCTTTTGCTGAAATACATGTTCTTGCATTATCTTTTTTGTCTTGTCTTGCATATGGAAAACTTGGACACAGAAGAGTAATATTACTTGCATCTGATCTTTTACATGTTCTTATTAATAAATAAGTTTCCATAATATAATCATTTACAGATTTATCATCATTATGTGGAGATGTTACAATAAATAATTTTTTACCTCTAACAGATTTTTCAATTGATGTTCTAATCTCAGAGTTAGAAAAATAATCTATATTAGTTTGTAATAATGGAATATTAGATTCTTTTGATAAATCTTGTGCTAATTTAATATGAGAAGTAGTTGATAATATATAACTCATATTATGTTTTAATAGTTATTATATTGTATATAAGTTAATTTACTATATTTTTATATATTTTTATATCTAAAACATTTCAACAAAAAAAAAAATTTTGAATTTATTATTGAACTAAATTTATTAATTGTTCATACATTCAGTATATACCAAGATATTCAAATTTTAAATTTATTTAAAGTTATTTTACTAATTTAAATTAATTCAGTTCAATCTAATTCAATTTAATTCAAAGATGGAATCAGTCAAGCAACCATGTGATATTGATGTTAGAAATCTTAAAGTTAGTCCACTTAAGACAATGGGAAATGGTGTAACTAGGATTGCATTTGTAACTCTTGATGGTCCATTTAATCTTCAATTGCCTGAGATGTATGCTCCCTTTGGTATTAATGTTTGGGAAAATTCTGATAATGGTACTTTTAAATACTCAGTGAATCTTTCATTCCGTGATATGGATAAAAGAGAATCTTTACAGAAATTTTATAAGTTTCTTGAGGATTTTGACGAATTTATTGTTCAATATGCTCTTGATCATTCATATGAGTTCTTCAAGAAAAGATATACTAGTCTTGAAGTAGTAAGAGCACTTTATCCTTGTTCAATCAAACAATCTATTGATAAGGCAACTGGTGAAATTAATCCAAAGTATCCTCCAACTTGTAAGATTACAATTCCATACAGAAATGATAAATTTCAAATGGAAGCATACAATAAAGATGCTGAACTGATTGACTTTTCAACAGTTGTGAATAACCTTAAAGGTGCCAAAATTACTGTAATTCTACAGGGTATTCAACTTTGGATTGCTGGTGGTAAGTTTGGTGCTACGCTTAAATCACAACAGATGCAAGTTATTCCAAAGGCAACTATTAGTGGATTTGCAATCAAGAACAACAAAGAAGATAGAATCCCAGATGGCGAAGATATTGATGATATTAGTAATGGTGTATCAAAAGCAACTGTCACTAATGGAGAAGACTTAATTGATGACAGCGATGACGATAACTAAAGAATAAAATTATGAAATATGAATTATGAAATATAAAATACAAAAACAAAATTATGAAATATAAAATATAAAATATAAAATACAAAAAAACAAAAATATAAAATACAAAAAACAAAATTATTAACTATTAAAAAAACAAAAAAAAAAAATAGAAATTATTAAAAACAAAAAACAAAAAACAAAAATAGAAATTATTAAAAACAAAAATAAAATATTATCTAAAGAATATTTTTATTAAAAAAATTTTGATTTATATTTTTATTACAATTAATATTTAAAATGTATAGAATATCAACTATTACTGCTGTCGGCAGTGTAAATGTATTAGTTGATTTAGGTTTATTATATAATATATTTAATTTAGAAGATGAAGGTCTTCCACATAAAGAATCATTAATATTTGTAGAATATGGCAAGAATAAAAATATATCTAATTCAAAAGGAGTAAATCCTAAAAAAAAGAAGAAGAAAGAAAACAAAAAAAGATTTGATAATCAATTAACAATTATATTAAAAATAGATGATTTTATAAATTTAAAATTGTTTAAAAATGGTAGAATTCAAATTACAGGTTTAAAGATTATAGATAATGGTAAAAAGGCAATAAATATAATAGTAGATGTTATTAAATATTATAATAGCATTAATAATAAGATAGTTGATAAAATAGAAGAAATTAAATTATTAAATTATAAAATATGTTTAATAAATAGTGATTTTAAATTTAATTATAAAATTAAGAGAACAGATCTTTATAAATTTATAATTAATAATACTGATTTAATTTGTAGTTATGAACCTTGTATATATCCAGGTGTAAAAATTCAGTTTTATTACAATAAAAATAAGAATGGAATATGTAATTGTGATAAGTATTGTGAGAATAAAAATAAAAATTCAAAATGTGTTAAAATAACTGTTGCAATATTTGAGTCTGGTTGTACTATTATAACAGGATCTAAGAATATTCAACAAATAGAAGATACATTTAATTATATATATAAAATGGTTGATAATAATATTAGTTTTTTTGAGAAAAAAGAGTTATTACTACCTCCTATTTAGTTGCCATATTTTCAAGGTATTTTTCAAATTTATCAAATGTAGTATTCATATTTCTTAAGGTGCTAGATATATCATTCAGTATTTCAGCAATATTTTTATTATTCTTAGAACCACCTTCCATAGTAGGAGTTTCTAAGAATTTAGTTAATCTTAAATAAAGTGGGTCTACTGCTAATATATCTGCTGTATTAACTGATGATGTATTTGATATACTAGAATTAATACTTCCTCCACCACTAACTATACTGTCTGTTTCATTACCACTATCATTACCAGTATCACTATCACTACTATTATCAGAATCTTGATTATTTATAGGTGTGTCATCAGTATCACTATCATTATCACTATCAGTATCACTATTATTTTTACTCATATTAGTAACATTCTGACTACTTTGATTATTTTTATTCATATTATTCATATTATTCACATTACTAATCATATTATTATTCATATTATCAACATTATTCATATTATTAACATTATTATTATTTTGTTGACTATTATGATTGCCACTACCAAATTGTTCTTTCACTTCAAATTGTGTATCATTAGCAATTTCTTCTTGATTATTACTAGTATTTGAGTTTTCATCTAGATATATAACTTTTCTACTCATAACTATATTTAAATATTTATAAATATTTTTTTTAAATAAATTTAATATAATTATTAATAAATATAAATGAAGTGTAATCAAATAACAATAATAATTCTATTAATTGTTCTATTAATATTAGGTTCTTTATATTATAATAAAAAATTTACAAATAAAATGAATAAACATTTTTTATTATTAGCAATTGTATTATTAGTAGTAATATTTTATAATAAATTTATTGATAATAGATTAGAGAAATTCTATGAAGAAAAATCAAAGAAAGAATCAAAGAAAAAATCAAAAGAAGATAAACTAATGAAAATAAATTTAGATATATCACCTTCTTATTTACAATCTATTAAAAATAATAAAGAAAAATCATTAAATGATGAACATAATAAATCTATAAAAAAGAATGATCATATGAAAAAAATAATTCAAGATGAAAAACCAACAAAAGATTCTAAATTACACGAAATAAATGTAGATTTTAATGATATAGATTTAAGATATAATATTGATGGTTCATTGCCACAAAATGTATTTACTCCAAAACCTAATAAAACATATGCATTATCTGCAGATTTTTCTAGAATGTTTAATAATTTATTTAAATTTGATTATAATATAAATGACGATCTATTACAAAGTGCATCTAAAAGAAATTATGATTTTAATATAACTAAAATTGATTTTAATGATAAAGATGGTAATTCTATACCACAAAATCAACAAGCTAAACCTAATGCTCCAGATAATATAACAGGGAATACTAAAAATAATTCAAATAATAATACTAATAAAATTTTAAATACTAATTTAGTAGAAAATATAGTACCAAAAGATAATTCATCAACTTCTAATAATAAATTTAATAATATTAATTATAAAGGTGAATCATTTAATAAAAATAATAAATCTGATAATAAATCAGATAATAATTCTAATAAATCTAATAATAATTCCAATAATTCCAATAATAATTCCAATAATAATTCTAATAATAATACTAATAATAAACCAGGATTTTTTCAAGGAATTCTGAATTATTTTGAAGGAAATAATAACAATGATGATTCACAATCAAATAATAATAATAACAATACTAATAATAATAATAATACTAATAGTAATAACAATACTAATAATTCTACTAATAATAATAATGAAGATAATTATGGTGAAACAGAAAATGAAAAACAAAAAAGATTAGTAAGTAATTATTTAAGAAATACTGGTGATGATAATTATCAAAGAACTGGTATTACAAGCTGGTTTTACAGTATTGTTGATTCTATTAATTCAATATTTGAACAATAATTTTACATTGGTGGTTTAAGTCCCCATACATTTTGAGGTTCAACATTTTTATTAGGATATCCAGAATCTCTTAGTATTTGCTCTTGTGTTCTTACTGGTAAAGCAACATTATAGAATTCAGGAGATGTTCTAATATAAGGATATGTTAGTGTTCTGTAAGGTATAGAGTTAGCAATAGGTATTCTTAAAATTCTAGTTTCTTTATTAGTATTATATTTTAACATTAATTCTGGTTTAGTTAATTCATTAAATAATTTAGTGTAATATGAATTAGGCATTTGTAAATCAATTTCAAATTTTGAAGCATTAATTTTCATTTTACCTTTATTTGGTGTATTATCAAATGCTACTTCTTCGTTTGGAAATGCTAATCCAGATCCAGTATAACTAGTCATATGATCTGCTGGTGCTGCTGCTAAATAATTTAAAACTCCATCTTTAACAGTATCTGTTAATTGTCCAATAACTTTTACACTATTTCTATTACTATATATTTTACAACTGCAATATTTATTTGTAAATGAATATTCACTTTCTTCCATCTTTATTTATAAGAATAAATTTAAATATATAAATTTATATAAAAAATAATTTTTTTAGTTAAATTTTTAATAATAATTTAATAAAAATTTAAGAATGTTTCAGTAGAAACACCTGGTTGATTAGATAATGTAGGATTATTTGTAGGAACATTATAATTTCTACCAGTTCCTAAACCAGCACTATCATTTAAAGTTGTATTGCATGTATTAGCATTACACTGTGTTTTATTCTGTTCAGGAAGCATTGTACCTGCTTCATTAAAGTCGAAACATGGGACACATTTGTTATCATTCTCTGAGAATTGTTCATTTTGTTTCATAAGTTTTTCAGCATTATGTTGTAAATACATTCTGTATTCATAACTATTCATTACTCCACTATTATTTGGTAATTCAGCACTATTTAATTCACATCTAGGACGATAATCAGTAAATTGTCTTCCATCAGACATATTATATACTGGGCATGGTCCATCTATTCTACTTGGTTGTCTCTCACATTTTCCACAAAAACTCATATTATATTTATATAATAAAAATATTTTTTATTTATTTATAATTTAATTAAATTATAATTTATTTATCCTTTCTATTTTCTAAAATATTTTCTACTAATTGATTCTTATTTCCATTTGTTGATAAATCTAATGATTTAAGATAATTTCTTAGTTCATCGTTTTTTTTATCCAATAATTCTTCTTTTGTTAATGATGATAAATCTAATTTTGGTGGTTCTTCTAGGTCATCTAATAAATCATCTACTTCATCATTCAAAACTTCTACTTCTTTATCAATTGAACCATCATCTTCAATAGTTAATGATTTATCAGAATCAGAATCAGAATCAGAATCTGAATCTTTATCTTCTTTAATGGCAATATCATTATTATCTTCTAATTTATCTAATGTATCTAGATTGCTATCTGTAGCAACATTATTAATTGTATCAATATTAACATTATCTACTAAACTTTTATTATCTTCTAATTTATCTAATGCATCTTCATTATTAATTATATTTGTATCAATATCATCTATTTCACTAATTATATTATTAAGTTCTTCATTTTTATTT
>CEWG01133315.1_pt1 | contig 14536 bp, 9 predicted proteins | sample 361411 | NCBI WGS metagenome assembly CEWG01 (sample SAMEA2622173, study PRJEB7988) | marine metagenome | biome: marine biome (ENVO:00000447); feature: surface water layer (ENVO:00002042); material: "saline water (ENVO:00002010), including plankton (ENVO:xxxxxxxx)" | depth 5 m | reverse complement strand
CAATGACAGTAATTAACTTAGGAAATTTGAAGTTTACATGGAAGGGCAATTGGGCTCCCACAACAGCGTATAAAAAGGACGATATAGTAAAATATGGTCCAAGTGTATATGTTTGTATAGACGCACATACTTCGGCTTCTGTTTTTGCAGATAATGTTGCAAAATTTGAGGTAATGTCAGAAGGATTAGAGAATTCAGGAGTTTGGTCACAATCTACATTATACAAAAAAGGACAAACTGTAACATACGGTGGTGCTGTTTACATAGCATTACAAGAATCAACAAATCAAAATCCTTACTCTGAAACAGTATATTGGCAAAGATTTGTAGACGGACAACAATTTGAAGGCGACTGGAATTCAGGTACAAATTATCAAAAAGGTGATATTGTATATTACGGTGGATATCTTTATGTTGCAAAACAAAATACAGTATTAAACAATCCAACAAATACTACATTCTGGGATGTCTATGTAAAAGGTTATTCTTTTATAGGAAATTACAGCGATGGTGTACAATACAAACCAGGAGATGTTGTATTATACGGAGGTAATAGATATGTTGCTCAAGAAAATAAAAGACCTTTAGGCGTAAGACCTACAGACGTAACAACTTGGCAACAAATACTTTCAGGATTTACTTGGAAAGGTGCTTGGCTTTCTGCCGTTCAATATCTTCCAGGAGAAATTGTAAAGTATGGTTCTTATGTATATCTATGTACTAGTGAAATAAAAGGACAAAGACCAGATCAAACAAATAACTTTACTTTGTTTACAACTGGTTTAACTTACAAAGGTGTTTGGAGTTCAAGCACAGATTACTCTTTAGGTGATATTGCTAAACTAGGTGGTAGAACTTATATCTGTATTGAAAGTTATGAAAATGATGGATCAACATCAACCGAACCACCTAACTCAAGTTATTGGGAAGTATTTACTGAAGGATTCAATTGGAGAAGTGCTTGGGATATTGCTACTGAGTATGAATACGGAGACGTTGTAGAATATGCTCAATCAAGTTATGTTTCGATAGCACACGATAACGTAGGAACAACTCCAGGAACAGATGTTAATGTATGGCAGTTAATGGCACAAGGTGATTCAAATGCTGTGTTAACTACCAAAGGTGATATAATCTATAGAGATGCAACACAAGTTACAAGATTACCAGTTGGTCCTAGCGGTTCTTTCTTAACAGTCAAAGACGGTGAACCAACTTGGGGACACTTAACTCCACAAAATGATTATTATGTATCTCCACAAGGAGATGACACAAACGATGGTAGAACACCTACTACATCTTGGAAAACAATTAGGCACGCGGCAGATCAAACATTTAGTTTAGGACAATGTCGTATAAATGTTCAAGCAGGCACATACACAGAACAATGTCCAATCAAAGTAGGACGAAGTGTTGTTCTTGAAGGAAACGGACTTGGTGCTGTTACAGTATCTCCAGATACAACAAATGACAACGGCTTTGGTGTTGGTATATCCGATGACGGATCTACGCCAAATGCAAACTCAGAAGCATTCCATATGAACAACGGATGTAGAATGCGTAACTTTGTGTTTAGAAACTTTTCAACTGGTTCAGTAATTGTTTCTTTAGACCCAGGTACCGGTCCAGATGATACAAGTGTTTGGATTACCTCACAGTCACCATATGTACAGAACTGTACTTCATTTACACCAGGTGGAACAGGATTTAAAATTGACGGCGGTTTACATAATGGCGGCTATAAAAGTATGGTTGCAAATGACTGGACACAGATCAACAGTGACGGTATAGGTGTACATGTACTCAACGATGGTAGAACAGAAATAGTAAGTTGTTTTACATATTATTGTAACAACGGTTATCTTGCAGAAAGCGGTGGTAAAATACGTGCTATTGTTGGAAACAACTCATATGGTGAATATGGTGCAGTTGCACGAGGATTTTCACAAAGCGAAGCACCACTTACTGGTAAGTTAAGACTTAACAATACAACAATTGATTCTGTAACACAGATAGCATCAAACGTTCATACATTTACAAGTTATAGAGATAGTATAGGTGCTAGAGTTTTTGTTGGTCACACAAATCCAACAGCGACTAACGTAACTTCAAGTTGGTCAAATACAGCGAGTTATCCTTTTATTACAAAATACAATGCGGCAGGAAGTTTAGACTGGATTTACACTTATGAATCTAGTTATGGAGCAATACATTCTGTTGTAGAATTAAGCGACAAATATTATGCCGGCGGTGTAATATATGATGGTGGAACAAATAAAGGACTTTTACTTTGTATTTCTAAAGCAGGTGAAATTCAATGGCAAAAAATTGTAGGTAATACAAGTGAAATTACAGCAGTAACTACTGACACAAATAATTTATATGCAGTTGGTACACATACTACAAGCGGTATGACAGTTATAAAAGTCAATCCAGCAGGTGTTGAAGATTGGGCAAGAGCATTAGAATATAATGATTCAAGTGCGGCTAATACAATAGTTCCAACAAGTTGTACTTTTGCTGTTAAACCAACAACATCAACTGATACGTATGCAGGAAGCGGCGATGCAACAGCAGAAAACAATTTATATATTGCCGCATATGATAGTACTGCTAATCAAAGTGTAGTTACACGTATTGATTTATCTGGTAATTATGTTGCTTCGTATATCTATGGAGACGTTAGAATAAATTCTATTAACTTAGATCCTGGATCAGGAGATGGTATATATTTGATTGCGGCAGGATATTATGATGCAGGTGCAGTCAACAAAAATCCACTTATTTTTAGATTATCAGTCGACGGAGATGTAGTTTGGCAAAAACAATATTCGTTAAGTTCAGAAGAAGGTGAATTTAAAGATGTTATTGCACAAGGTAATGATGTGTATGCCGTAGGTTACATTAATGAAGGTACAAATAATAACAATACAGGATTAATAACAAGAATATCAAGCAACGGTAATACTATTCCTTGGGCAATAAAATTTGACAACGGAACAAATAATATTGCATTAAATGGTATTATGCTTGATGGTGTAAATGTTATCGCGGCAGGTATTGAACAAGGAAATAGTGTAATTGTTAACATACAAAGAGATAACGTAGGAGGTCTTGGAACAGTAACCTCCGGAAGTTATGCTGTTGCTAATTCTACATCAGGACAAACTTCTAACACAGTAGTAACAAAAGGAATTGAACCTATTACACAAATTGGAGTTGTTTTAGGATTAACTGATACTAACTTAACACTAAATCAATCACCTAGTCAAACAAGAACTGCCGTTGCGACAAGATCAGGTTTTGCTGGTATTGGTAGAGGAACTTCGTTTGCTGTGGATTCATTAAACAGATTACCTAAAGATGGTTCTGTACTACAAATTCAAGATGATACTGAAACATATTTTGTGATTAGTGTTACTAACTATGTTGGTCCTAGTTTTACTACAGGTAATAATCCAAACGCACAAGCAATTTTACTTGCAAATAAAACCTTTTTACAAAAAGAAATTACAGCATGGATTGATATACAAATTGCAGGCGGTGCCGGTATATGGGCAGGATTTACTTACGACGCGGCAACTTGTGAAAGAGATGTTGGTTTGGTTATCGATGCATTGAAAACTGATCTCGATGAAAATTCAAACGGTAAAACAATTGATGCCGCTTACAGTTATTGGAACAGTGCAAGTGGACTATATTCAGTAAATGCTCAGAAACAACAAAATGTTGCAACATGGACATATTTCAAATCTATAGTAGATGATGTAATAAGTCAAAGTGTTATTACAAAATCAACAGGCAATGCAGAAACACAAGTTACAGGACTTTCTGCAACAGAATCAGGTACAGTAACATTAACCGAAAATAATGTTCAAGCATTTATTGATACATTAGACGGAGGATTAAACAATACACCTGCTAAAATAAATTACGGAACTTGTACAATTGGACTTGATCCGGCTATACCAAGTAACAAGACACCAAATGATTTAACACATCTTGCATTTAGAGAAGCCTATTCTCAAGTACGTATGAGTGGACATGACTTCTTGGATATTGGTACAGGTGGTTTTGCTGATACTAACTATCCAGTCATTATTAGTTCAGATTATACACAACAACCAAGTCAAGATAGAGAGACATTAAGTGAAAATGGTGGTAGAGTTTTCTACGTAACCACTGACCAAGATGGTAATTTTAGAGTTGGTGATTACTTTAAAGTTGAACAAGCAACTGGTAGAGCAACACTTTCATCTGAAGAGTTTGATTTGGCTGGTTTGAATGAACTACAACTTGGATCAATTACAGCAGGTAAACAGGGTGCAACTATTAACGAGTTTTCAACAGATGGTACATTTGCTGATAATTCAGATACTGCGGTACCAACCGAAAAAGCAACAAAAACATACGTTGATCAACAAATTTCAAATGCAAGTAGTACACAAAGTACTATTGTTGCAGGAAATTCACCAACACAATCTAAAGTGGAAGTTACAGGTTCTGGATCTGCAACTGATACTATTGATTTTGATATTAATGGTAATGAAGTATCAAAAATTGCTTCACAGTATATATTGGTTCCAAAGGGCGACGAAGCAAGTAGACCAGGTTCACCTGTAGCAGGTTATTTAAGATTTAACACAGATACTAATACGTTCGAAGGTTACGACGGAACACAATGGTCAGGTATAGGAGGAGGAAATCCTTGGGCAGTAGTAAATACTACTCCATATACAGCATCAAACAATGATAGACTTTTTGTTGATACTACTAGTGCAGTAATCATTATTAATCTTCCTACAAGTCCAGCAGTAGGTGATAATGTACGTATTATGGATTTATCAGGAACTTTTGATACAAATGCTTGTACAGTAGATCCTGGAACTAAAAAAATTAATGGTGTTGTTGACACTTTAAGTGTTACAACAGAAAATGCAGGTTTCCAACTAGTGTATACTGGTGCAACAAACGGCTGGAAGTTACTGGAGGTTTAATAAGATGGCTATCGATTATAGTAAAGCAAAACAAAAAAACTTACGCATTGACGGTACTGACGGTCTTGTTGTTCCGTCAGGAACTACTGCTCAACGAGTTGTATCTGAAGAGGGAAAACTGAGATATAATACAGATTTAGGTTTTTTAGAACAATACAACGCAACAGGATGGGCAGGTATTGATGCTCCTCCGGTTGTAACAAATCAAACTGGAACAATTTATGAAGATACTGATAGCACTATAACTGTTACAGGTTCAAACTTTAAAAATGGTTCTGCAATTTATGTTACAGGACCAGGTGTAAGTAATGTTGAAAGAGCATTATCAACAACTTTTGTTAGTTCAAGTGAATTAACAGCGGCTACTAATTCCTCTAGTGTGGCATACGTTGGTAGTGCTAGTTACGGTATTAAAGTTGTTAATCCGTCAGGATTAAGTTCTTTTTTAGATCCTGCAGGAACAATTAACAGTGAACCAGTGTGGACAACTGGTGCCGGCAGTATAGCAACAGTTTTTGATACAGCACGTTCTGGATTCTCAGTACAAGTTGTTGCCTCAGATGCTGACGGCGAAACTGTAACTTACGCTTTACAGAGTGGATCATTACCCTCAGGTGCTTCTTTAGATACCAGCAATGGTACAATTAGTGGAAATTTAAGTGCAGTAGGTTCTAACACAACTTCAACATTTACAATCAGAGCAACAGCAGGTGGAATCAGTGTAGATAGACAATTTAGTATTACAGTTAATGCACCGGTAACACAAGGCTTTAGTGCTCAAATAGGTACTTACAGTCCTCAAACTTGGACAAAACCTGCTGGTGTAACAAGTTTTCAAGTTCATATATGGGGAGCGGCAGGCGGTACAGGTGCTAACAATACAGGAATTCCTGGAGGCGCTGGAGGATATTCAACTGCAACAGTTACAACAGGAAGTGGATCACAAAACTTTGGCGTGTTTGTTGGACAAGGCGGATTTTATTCAGACCAAAACGGCGGCGGTGGCGGTTACAGTGGAGTATTTGTAGGAACTAGTGAAAGTGCAGGTAATTGTATTGCAATCGCCGGAGGTGGCGGAGGCGCAGGTACATATAATCCAAACTGTAATGGCGGTGGATCATCGACACCAGGACACAGTTACGCTCAAGGGGCAAATCAATCAGGTGGTGGTGGACAACCATCATGTGGTGGATCTTGTTCAAGTGACGGTTCGTGGCCATTTGGATCACCTACATTCTCAGGAGTACAATTTAGAGGCGGCTGGGGTTGCGGCGGTAATATTCGCGGTAACGGTGGTTGGCCTGGTGGCGGACATGCAGGTGGCGGTAATGGATGTAACGGAGCGGCCGGCGGAGCAGGTTGGTACGGTGGCGCAGGCGGTGGAGACCGTGGTGCTAACGGTGGAGACGGTGAAGGTGGCTCAGGATACGTTGCAGGACAAACTTCGGGTAGTTCAAGTGTAAGTGGAGTTACTGTGTCAAGCGGATCATCGACTAGAAGTGGTAGTAACGGAGCACCTCCACAAACAGGAAATTCATATTATCCTGGCGGTGGTGTTGGCTATGCTTGTAACGTAAGTGGATCACACGGATCATTCAGTGGTACAGCAAGAGCAGGTAGCGGATACGTTATTTTTGTTTATTAGAATATACACCCAAAGAAACTTCAGTGTAATTTAACTCTTTTAATAAATTATTAATTTCATTAATGCTGTTATTATATCGCTTTAATTGATTATCATCTAGATTCATAATTAAAAAAGGTTTTGAATTTTGTATGGTGTCTTTTGCACCTTGCAATACTTTTAATTCGTAACCATTTGTATCAATGTTAATAACATCAACATTTTCTAATTCATAACTATCAACAGTTTGTTGTTTTACTAGTGTATAATTTTTTTTTGAATCTATATCTGAAAAACCAAATGTGTTATCATAGTATATACAATTTTTTGTAAAATCATCTTCGTATTCTATTACTTCTGTTGAATACACGTTTTGATCTGTAATTGCTACGTGATGTTTGTTAAATGTTATATCACTAGCATGTGTTTTTACTGCATTTTCTAAATTTGCTGTTAAACAATCAAATGAAATAGTTCCAATTTCCCATGCATCTACCTTGTTGGATATACTAGATAATATCAACGACGACAAGCCAATACCTGCTCCAATATCTAGTGATTGATTTACTATATGATTATTATTTTGGAAAAAAGATAAATCTAATTTTTGTATTTTTGAATAATCAAATATTGACGGAATCCAACAGTAATAACTTTCGTCTGATATCATTTTGAACGAATCATTGTTCCTTAAAATGCTACCATCTTCTATATCAAAGTCTAATTCAAATTTTTCTATATTAATTTCTTTCATTGACAATCTCTCAACACTTTGTTATAATTATCTATATAGAAATGTTGAAAGATAATTTATGATGTTTAAACCAAACTATGATTGTATTGCTAGAGAAATAATACATTTTCCAAATGAAGTTTTAACACTGTTTAACAGTAAATCATTCTATAAACAATATAAAACAGATCAAAATGGATTTCCAGGATACACAAATTTTGGAAATCATAAACAAACTGATGAAGAAAAACAGTTGTATGATAAACTTAACTCATACTATGGAGAAATTATTGCTAACTTTATGAACGCAATTAATTACAGTTCTGCTGAGTATGGTTGGGAATGGTGGTTTCAAATTTACGAACCTGGTAGCAAAGGATTTACTCCACATGCTCACAGCACAGAATGTAAGTTTACTATTAGTTGGTGTCATTTTATACAGCCTAGTAAAGATTCAAATTTTTGTTGGTATTATGATAAAAATAATATCAAACCAATAAACGAACAAAAAAATGAACTAGTTTTTTTCCCTGGGTGGATATTTCATAAAGTATTACCAAACAATTATGATAAAAACAGAATTACTATTGCTGGTAATATAAATGTTGTTAAGTCAAACGGTTATATAATTGAATAAGATTAACCGCCCCAACTATTTTTACCCCATTTTCCTATAGGACAAGATACTGCTTGAATTTTAGTTTTAACAGGCATAAAACAATTACATTTTTGACAAGTCTTTGTTAATGAACGTAGATGTGGACACTTTTTACAAATACTGTAACGTCTTTTTCGTTCTGTTTCTGTAGCCAACATTAGACTGGTAATCTTGCACTATCTAAATCCAAACCATTTTGCATACTATCAACAACTCTTCTAAGATCACTACTTACATCACTTATGTCTGCGGCACCTGGACGAATTAATGGCATCTTGTTTGGACATTTATCTGGAACATATATAAAACTTACAGGTGTTTGTGCCTGTGGAAATAATTGTCCGTCTGAATTAGGAACAATATAAAAATCAATATCGTTTTTAAAATCAATAGCAACCTTTTCTATAACATCGGGTATAAACTCATTACACCACTCGCAATGTTCTTCCTTAAACATGATAAATGTGACTTTGTTTTTGTCTTTATATGTTTCAGCAAGATTTACTGCTTCTTTATAACTAATTTCTTTTATCATATTACTTCCTATAAAGTTAAACTACTGTGATCTCCTGCGGCACTTGTACCTCTAACAAAATAATTAAATGCACAACAGTAACGATCTTTTTCATTATTATTTACTGTTACAGAATGCTCAACATGACTTGGAAATATAATAATATCTCCTGCTCGAGGTGTGTAATTCCAATCACTTGCTGTATTGTTATTATATTCTAAATATTCAATATGCAGTGCTCTTGGAAAAATATTATTCCACTGCTGTTGTTTATGTAGCACTAACTGTCCACTATTATCTTCACAATCTAAATAAATTATGCCGCTAACTAAACTATTTACGTGGTCATGCTTTTGTGCCCAGTCTCCGGTTTTGTGTTTAATTGCCCAACTATTTTGTAATTCGAATTTATGTTTCATGTGATTAACTTGTAATGTACGATAAACATAATTTTCCATATGTTCGTTTACAATTTTGTGTAATTGCTTATGCGGTACACTTTCTAATAATTTTTTATTTACAGTACTATATCCATTACCTGCAGGCATCCTAGAAAATTCTTCCGCAATTACAGAATCTACAATATTTTGTTCAATATCGATATGTGCTAGATAAATTGGTATTCCAAAAATATCATGTTTATAAAAATTAGGATCCATATTAATAATTATCCTGCTCTAATTTGCGTAATATGAAATACGGACTCAATAACTAATAGTATGCACATTAGGACAGTATTTCCCACACCAATAGGTTTTGAAAAATTAGAAGGTGATTGGCTTGAACTTGCAAATAGTCAAGAGTTTGCAAATGAATTTTTTGGTCAGACATCTGGGGATCTTCATACAAAAGATGAGTGGCAGGACCTTGCCACTAAACTAACCGAAGCCGCTAACAAGTATAATACTGAAATAGGAAATGTAACTCCGGTGCATATTTCTAATATGTGGCTAAACCGATATTACCAATATAACAGTATACACCCACATTTTCATTCAAACTGTTTGTTTAGTTGTGTATTATATATTTCAAGCGACAGCGGAACAGTTTTTTACAGACCGCAACCTATACAATTTCAAGCAAGTGAATACAATGATAGAGGTTATTTTTATGATGATTTTACTGCTCAACCAGAAACTAATGGTGTTGTATTTTTTCCAGCAAATGTTAGACATACAAGCATACCAAGTAGTACAGTCAGGCTAACTGTCAGTGCTAATTTTAACTCTGATAGTTATGGTAATACACATAGTCTTAATCGTTTAGATTAATCTGCTTTTTAAGTTACACCCATACACGCTAAATATACGTAACAAGGAACTTATTACATGGCAAGAACAAGAGTATCAACGGGACAAATTGTTGGCAATTTAGTATTTGATGGTAATACAGGTATCACTGTACCTAAAGGGTCTACAGCCAATAGAAATCCTACACCAAATCAAGGGGAAATACGCTTTAACACAGACCTAAATGTAATGGAAATTTACAATGGTACTGCTTGGGGAAGCATGGGACCATTTCCGTTTGCTTTTACAGAATATTTTATAGGTGATGCTTCTACTTATGAGTTTTTACTAGCCAATTCTGTATCAAACGCCAATGACATTATTGTTACCAACAATGGTGTACAAATGAGAGCAGGCAAAGATTTTAGAATTTTTGATGGAAATGTTTTAAGTTTTACAGAAGAAGATAGTACACAAAATCCACCAATTGACGGAGCAGAAATTAACATAAGAGGATTTTCTCCTATTACAAGTGCGAGTGTACCGGCTGGCAGTATTACTTTAAATGAACTTGCTTTTTCAGACGGCAGTGCAGGACAATTTTTAACTACAGACGGCAATGGCAATTTAAGTTTTGGTAATGTAACGTTTCCTACAAATTATGCTGTAGGCGGAGATGTTTCAGGCACTACAGATAACATACAGATTCGTGCAAACACAGTTGGTATAACAGAACTTAAAGTAAGCGATGGACAAATTGGACAAGTACTTGCTACTGACGGAAACGGTAATTTATCATTTATTACTGTAACTGGTGGTGGTGGTGGCAGTGGAGCCGTAGCAAACTTTTTTGATCTATCAGGACAAATTGCTTATTCACAAGTACCAAACGGGTTTATAACAATTGAAAAATTAAATGTAGTTGACGGAAACTCCGGCGATATACTTTCAACCGACGGTAGTGGTAATTTAAGTTTCATTGCACCTAACAATATATCAACAACAGATAATTTAACAGAAGGTGCAACTAATTTATATTTTACAAATACAAGAGCAGATGCAAGAGCAGATTTACGTATTGCGGCCGCAGACTTAACTGATTTAAGTAATGTAAATGTAACTTCACCAAGTACAGGCAATGCACTTATTTACAATGGCGCAAGTGGGCAGTGGGAATCTGGTACAGTCGCAAGTTCACAAAATTTATTTGCAACATTTACCGCTGATACAGGATCAACAACTGCTAACACCACAACTGACACATTTAATATTATAGGTGGCACTGGTATAAGCACAGCAATTAGTGGTGACACAGTTACAATTACAAATACTGGCGGTAGTGGAACACAAAACGTTTTTCAAAATATTGAAATAGCAGGACAAACTACTGTTACAGCAGATACTCCTACTGATACAGTAACTTTTGCAGAAGGTAGTGGTATAAGTTTAACAACTAATGCGTTAGCAGATACAATTACTTTTGCAGTAAACAATGCAAACAAATATGTTACAGTAGTAAGTGACAGTGGAACTGCTACACCTAGTGCAACTGACTCTGCTTTAACAATAGCAGGCGGAACAGGAATAGGTACAGCAGTAGTAGGAGACACATTAACAGTAACAAATGATGCACCTAAATGGGCAACATTCACTGCTGATACAGGTAGTAGCACAGCAAATGTTGTTAATGATAATTTAACCGTTGCAGGTGGCACTGGAATAACAACTGCTATTGTAGGAGACACATTAACAATTAATGCCGCCGGTGCAAGTAATAATATTTTTAACACAATAGCAGTAGCAGGACAAGGAGATGTTGTTGCAGATTCTTCTACAGATACATTAAACATTGTTGCAGGGTCAAACATAACATTAACCACAGACCCAAGTACAGATTCAATTACAATTAATGCTAGTGCTGGTAGTGGTGGATCAGGAACTGTTACAAGCGGTACGGCAGGTAGACTTGCATATTATTCTTCTACAGGTACAACACTAGTAAACACATCAAGCGGTTTATCTTGGAACAACGGTACAAATACTTTATCTGTACAAAATCTTAATATTACAGGAACAGTAGGAAGTTTCACAAGTAGCGGTACAGTTACAGCAAATATTGTAGACGCAAATACTATACAAAGTTCAAGTTCAGGTGTTCCTAAATTTGAATCAGGAAGTGATATAATTTTTGATGCGGCAGGTGATGTTGCTGTTAACAACAGTAAGATTACTTTACTTGGAACACCAACAAGTGATTTAGATGCGGCAAACAAAAAATATGTAGATGACAATGCATTTGGACATTTCAATATTGCGGCAGATGATTCCACAATTAGACCTGTAAGCGGTCAAGAGACAATTAGATTTATTGGTGGTACAAATGTTACCACTGCAAGTGATGCCGAAGGAAATATTACAATAACTGCCGCGGGTGCAAACGCATTTTCAAATGTTGTTGTTGCAGGACAATCAACAGTGTCAGCAGATCAATCAGGAGATTCATTAACACTTGTAGGTGGAACTAATGTAACAATCACAACAAATGCAAGTACAGATACTGTTACTATAAATGCGGCGAGCGGTGCAAGTAGTTTAAATGGTTTAAGTGATGTAACTATATCAAGTCCTAAAGCAGGACAGATGCTGGTATACACAGGAAGTAATTGGGTACAGGCAGAAGGACCGGCATACAGATTTATTTTTGAAGCCATTAACGCAAGTAACTATCAAGTTTCAGGACCAGGACTTACTGCACAAAGTAATGATCCAACATTATATTTTAGAAAAGGCAACACTTACTATCTTGATAATACTGCCACTGGCGGAGCACATCCTTTGTTACTTAAAACTACTCCAGGTACAGGTACAGGTAACCAATATACAACTGGTGTTTCAGGAAGTGGATCAAATGGAATAATTATTTTTGAAGTACCAATGAATGCACCAAGCACACTTTATTATCAATGTCAGTTCCACACAAACATGGTTGGAACAATTAATATTTCATAGGATATGTAAATGAGTTCAGAAGAAAAAAGAGCAGTAGTAACATTAAACAAAGGAGTTGATGCAAGTCAATTTTTAGATAACATGACTACTACTTTTGGAAGTGATGCTATTCCTTCTCGTTCAGTTACTTTACATAATGAAAAAGTAGATAGTGTATCAAATTTTGATTTTGTTCTTACAAAAGCAGAAGCAGAAACTTTAAAAAATGATCCAAGAGTAAGAGATGTGCGTTGGGGATCAAAAAAAGAAAATGGTTATATACCAATGTCCAATGTTACTGAAACACAACGCAGTCATACAAGGGATAACACAGCAAATAATTCTCATTATCCATGGGCGTTTGCTGAATGTACATCACCGACATCAAGATATGGAGGTGGCACAACTTTAAATTATGCACACACTTACAATTTAGATGGCACTAATGTTGACTGTGTAATTCAAGATAGTGGAATAGAAGTTGGACATCCGGAATGGAAAAGCAGAGACGGTTTAACATCAAGATTGAAACAAATCGATTGGCCACAGGCAAGTAATTTAAGTGGATCATATACTCAAGGTGGATCTTTCTATACAGATCAATATGGTCACGGTACTCATTGTGCAAGTACAACAGCAGGTAAATTGTATGGTTGGGCAAATAACGCCAACATTTATTCAATGAAAATATTTGACACAGATGCATTTGGTGTATCTGCTAGTTTCAATATGATTAGAGGATGGCATAATCTAAAAGGTTCAGGAAATCCAACAATAGTAAACATGAGTTGGGGATACTTCGGAGAATATACAAATATCAATGGCGGAAATTTTAGAGGCACTCCTTGGACAGGAACATCTATAGAAAATCAATATGGAATGATTAACGATGGTAATCTTAATACTGCGGGTACAGAATTTATACATCCAACTAGAATTACTTCAGTTGATTCAGACATAGAAGATTGTATAGATGCAGGTATAATCTTAGTATCTTCAGCAGGAAATAACAAACACAAACAAGATATTACATCAGGCACAGACTATAATAATTATTTTGTTAGTACACTGTTTGGTAATAGATATTATCATAGAGGATCAACACCAGGATCAATAGCAAATGTTGTTAATGTTGGTGCAATAGATTATCAGTATCAATCAGGTGTTGAAAGACAAAGTAACTTTTCAACATGTGGCCCAAGAACTACAATCTTTGCTCCAGGATCAGCGATTCAAGCCGCAATTCCAGTAAGTGCTACACTTTCAAATAATACTGCAAATCATCCTGATGATTCAAACTACAAAATAAGAAAATTACAAGGTACAAGTATGGCGGCTCCTCAAGTTACAGGCATTGTTGCTACACTTTTACAGGCTAGACCACACTATAAACAAGCAGATGTAGTGGAATGGCTTAATGAAACAGCGGCAGAAGGTCGATTATATGACCCTACAACGGGTACTCCTGCCACAGATTATGTGAATTATTATGCTTTACAAGGATCACCTAACAAATATTTACAAACTCCGTTTGTAAGTGGTTTTCCGTTCAAATTTACTGGAGGAATTAGTTTTTCCAGTTAAGCATAAATACTTTTAAGTTTAACTTGGAGGCTTTTTAAATGACTAGCAATGCAAGAGTAATAGCAGACGGCGGCGGCGGAGGCGGCGGCGGAGGCGGCGGCGGAGAGTACGCTGGCACACGTCAAGACTCTTATCATGCTTTTACAGTGGATACAGACGGAATGCTAACATATACTAAAGTTGATATGATTGATAGTGGAGTAACACAA
>CEWG01227762.1_pt1 | contig 14537 bp, 12 predicted proteins | sample 361411 | NCBI WGS metagenome assembly CEWG01 (sample SAMEA2622173, study PRJEB7988) | marine metagenome | biome: marine biome (ENVO:00000447); feature: surface water layer (ENVO:00002042); material: "saline water (ENVO:00002010), including plankton (ENVO:xxxxxxxx)" | depth 5 m | reverse complement strand
TCAGGTAGTATGTCCTCTCCTATTCCCTCCGTTACATAGGGATAAATTTCATTCTCATCAAAAATACCGGTTTCATGATATTTTTTAAAAACAGAGCCATAGGTATCTACGCCCCAAATTTTAATTGATGGATTCTTTTCTTTTAAATACTTAGCAACACCAGAGATGGTTCCACCAGTACCAACACCTACAATAAAATGTGTTATTTTTCCACCTGTTTGTTTCCATATTTCAGGACCAGTTTGCTCATAATGTGCAAGACTATTTGAAGGATTATCGTATTGATTTACATACCATGAATTAGGTGTTTTATTTGCTAAACTTTTTGAAACACTATAATAGGAACGTGGATCATCTGGTGTTACAGCAGTTGGACATACAATTACCTCTGCACCCATAGCTCTTAAAACATCAAATTTTTCTTTTGACTGCTTATCATTTGAAACACAAATTAACTTATATCCCTTTACAATAGCAGCTAGAGCAAGTCCCATTCCAGTATTACCAGAGGTTCCCTCAATTATTACACCCCCTGGTTTCAATCTCCCATCTGCTTCAGCATCTTCAACCATCTTTAGTGCCATTCGATCTTTTACAGAGTTTCCTGGGTTGAAACTTTCAACTTTAGCTAAAACAAGAGCTGGTATATCTTTAGTTATTTTATTTAACTTTATTAATGGTGTATTACCAATAGTTTCTAAAATATTTTTCGAGTATTTCATAAATTAGATTTCATAGCAAAGATACCATATCCTAAATAAAAATATAATTAGCAGTATTAAACTAATGGTATCGCAAAATTTTCGCAGGGTTAATATTATTAATAATCAATAATGGTATTAACAAGAGGAGAGTACTTACAACCAAGACACCAACATTAATATAAGTTATATCCAGAAAATCTATCATTACAGGAGCAGTATTAACAAAGTAAGTTGTCGGATCTAGTCTTACCCAGCCAAAATACTTTTGACTAAAATAAAATAGTAAACCAATTAAATTTCCCCAGAAAAGTCCATGTCCTAAAATAAATATTCCATTGTACAAAAATATTTTTCGGAGTAATTTATTATCTGCACCGATTGTTTTTAACAATGCAATCATTTGGGTTCTCTCCAAAACCAAAACTAATAAAGCTGTTGACATATTAATAACACCAACAATAATCATAACAATAATTATTATTAGAATATTAAAATCGAAAAGTGATATCCACTTAAAAATTCCAGGAAATTGTCTTGAAATTTCAATAGCATCTATATCAGAGGGTAACTTATCATATAGCGAATTTCCAATCGACTCCATTAGTTTAATGTCTGAAACAAAAACTTCATAGGCACCAATTTCATTTGATTTCCATTTATTTAACATTTGTATGTGACGGATATCACCAATTATAAAATTGTTATCGAAATCAGAAAACCCTGATGAAAAAATACCTTGAATAACAAATTTGCGAAAATTAGGTATACTTTGAGATCTCGAATTTTGAAAATAAGCTTTTAATTCATCTCCTACTCCAACAAATAGTCTATCTGCGATTACTTGAGATATTATAATTTTATTGGAGGGAGTGTCATTAAATTTTGGGAAATTACCATCAACTAAAAAATTTTCTAAATTTTTCCAATTGTAATCATCTCCTACTCCCTTAAAAAAAATACCCTCAAACTCTGACATATATTTTAACAAGCCACCTTTGATCGCAACTCTTTGAACGTGATTAACTCCAGATTCATCTTTTAATATTTTGTAGATGTCCGGATCATCAATGATTGGAAGAACAGAAATTTGAGACTCACTGTTTTCAAAAGGTGAAACAACAATGTGTCCATTAAAAGCAGCAGTTTTGTTTTGAATATCATTCTGAAGGCCTTTACCTGTGGAAACGGCAATTAAAATCATTGTAATTCCAATTGCTACAGCCAATATGGCTATTTTAATTATACGGCCAGAAACACTACCTTTATCTAAATTATTAATCCGCATCCGGCGCGCTATAAATAGAGGTAAATTCAATCTTAATTTATTTTATGAAAGTTGCTTTCAAAAGTACATTTTTATTTTTTCTTTTCTTTAACTTAAGTTTTATATGTAACTCCCAACAAAAGTTACTAACGGCAGCAGAACAATTTCCTAAATACATTAAGTTTTTAGAAAATGAAAATGTTGGAATAGTAGCAAACAAGGCCTCTTTTGTTTACAAAAACAATCACATTGTTGATAGTCTAATCTCCCTTGGAATAATTATAAAAAAAGTATTTGTACCAGAACATGGCTTTAGAGTTAGTGGAGATGCAGGAGAAAAAATATTAGATCAGAAAGATACTAAAACAAATCTTCCAATCATTTCACTGTATGGAGATCAAAAAAAACCAAATGATAATCATCTTAAGGGGATATCTATAATGGTATTTGATCTCCAGGATGTAGGGGTTAGATTTTACACATACATATCAACACTTCATTACATTATGGAAGCCTGTGCTGAAAAGAATATTCCATTGATCGTTTTAGATCGACCAAATCCCAATGCTCACTTTATTGATGGTCCAGTCTTGAAAAAAGATTGTAAAAGTTTTGTAGGAATGCATCCGGTTCCAATTGTTTATGGAATGACTATAGGCGAGTATGCAAGAATGATCAACGGCGAAGGGTGGCTAAAGAATAAAATAAAATGCCAGCTTCGAGTAATAAAAATTAAAAACTACAAACATAACACAAAGTATGAATTACCCTACAGACCATCACCAAATCTACCAAACTCAAAAGCTATTTCTTTATATCCCAGTCTTTGTTTATTAGAACCTACTGCAATTAGCGTGGGAAGAGGAACTGAAATGCAATTTCAGATTTTCGGTCACCCAGACCTTCCGAAATCTAAATTCACCTTTATCCCTATACCAAATTTTGGAGCAAAAAATCCAAAACTAGTCAATCAGGTTTGTAATGGAGTCGACTTAAGAGACCAAGCTTCACCAAAAAAAATTGAACTAAAATGGATTATAGAATGTTATAAAAATTTTCCAAAATCTAAAAATTTTTTTAAAGATGGTTTTTTTAGAATTGCAGGAACAAAAAAACTCAAAAATCAAATTGAATTGGGAATGAACGAAAATGATATAAGAAAAACTTGGGAAGAAGATTTAAAAAATTTTAGGAAAACTAGACTTAAGTATTTACTTTACTAAATTAGATTATTTAACTTTTATAATTAAGGAATATTTAGGTATTTGTGGGTCTGAAGTGAAACCTTCCATTTTGGATTCTTCATAATATAATCAACAATCAACGGTATCATTTTTTTATTTCTACTCCACTCAGGCTGAAGAAAAAGTTTACAATCTATATTAACTTTTTTAGCCTGTAAATCAGCAAAATTAAAATCATCTTTATTATGAATAATGACTTTTAATTCATCCGCTCTCTCATATGCACCATTGGTAGGTAACTTATTTTTTTTTGGTGAGAGACAAAACCAATCCCAATTTCCAGAAAGTGGATAGGCGCCAGAGGTTTCAATATGAGTTTTTATACCAAAAGACCTTAATCCATCTGTAAGTGGAAACATATTCCACATTAAAGGCTCTCCACCAGTTACAATTACAGTATCGGAGAAGTTTTTAGCATTATCAATAATATCCTTTACATCAGTAATGGGATGAATTGATTGATTCCAACTTTCTTTTACATCACACCAATGACAACCTATATCGCAACCTCCAATTCTTATAAAGAAAACAGCGCTTCCCTTGTGATATCCTTCACCTTGAATTGTATAATATGCCTCCATCAAAGGAAGAGCCTCTCCTGTTTTAAGCCTTTCGTCTTTTTTTTTGAGATCCATTTTGTAAAGATAAAGTATAAGGCATCAAATTTTTGTCAAAAAAAAGGTATATTTGATGGTAATCAGACTTAACAATTTCTGTATAAATATGAAACGATGGCAAAAGTCAATTGACTCTACTTACGCTAAAGTTTTTTCTACATCAAATCAAAAAAAAATTGAGTTCTCCACTTTATGGTTGTCACTAATTGGATTTGTTGTTCATCTAATTTTAATTTATGCTAAAAAATTTGAATGGTTTGATATTCCTTTTGAAGCTAGCTTACTAATTGATCCTATTTCAGCTATTTATACTCCATTCTCAATTATTCTTATATATGAGATTTATCTTTTAGTTGTCAATCTTCCAAGATCATTTACCACCTCTGTTTCAAAACAATTTGAAATTATTTCATTAATTCTAATTCGTAGAATTTTTGCAGATATTCCACAAATTGATTTAAAAGCAAACTGGTTATATACTCCAGAAAATGTCCAATTAATTTATGATGTTTTGGGTGTACTGATAATTTTTTACTTAATTTTTCTTTTTAATAAAGCTAGGTCAAGGTTACCTAAAAAGCCTTTGAACCCAAATATTAAAAGCTTTGTATCTTCTAAAAAGGCAGTAAGCCTTATTTTGTTACCAATACTAGTAGCAACTTCGTTTGTTAGTGTCTATTTTTGGATTTCCGAAATCGTATCAAACAATTCTAGTTCTGATATAAATTCAATATTTTACAACGAATTTTTTTCAATTCTTATTTTAGCTGACGTATTCATTCTACTACTATCTTTTCAATACACAGAAAGATACTCGCAATTGATAAGGAATACTGGTTTTGTTATATGCACAATATTGATAAGATTATCATTTGGGGTATATGGGCTTACTAATGTTTTATTAATTATATCTTCAGTAGCATTTGGATTGTTAATTCTTAATATTTATAACTTGGAGGAAAATCCAGTCAAAAAATGAATTGATTAGAAACGAAGCTAACTATCTTTTCGCTCACAAGAAATTAAAGTATTCTTTAATAACATAGCAATGGTCATTGGACCTACGCCTCCTGGAACAGGAGTTATAAAACTAGATTTCTTTGATACATCCTCAAAATCTACATCTCCTTTAATTACGTAACCTTTGGGGTTATTTTCATCTTTGACTCGAGTAATTCCTACATCAATAATAATAACCCCTTTTTTGACCATATTTCCTTTTAAAAAATTAGGAATACCAAGTGCAGATATTATTATATCTGCTTTTTGTGTAATTTTTTCTAAATTATTAGTTCTACTGTGGGCCAAAGTTACAGTTGCATTACCTGGTTCCCCTTTTTGACTCATTAATATGCTGATTGGGCGACCAACAATATGACTTCTTCCAATAACCACACAATGCTTCCCTGAAATGTCTAGCTTGTACCTTTTTAGCATTTCCATAATCCCTGATGGAGTTGCAGGAATAAAAGACTCCATTTCCAATGCCATTCTTCCAAAGTTGGATGGATGAAATCCATCTACATCTTTTTTAGGATCAATCGACAAAAGAATTTTCTCTTCATTTATATGCTTAGGTAAAGGTAGCTGAACTATATATCCATCTAGGGTATCGTCGTTATTTAGCTCTTTAATTTTTAATAACAAATACTTTTCTGAGATAGAGTCTTTAAATTGAATTAAAGATGATTTAAAACCAACCTGATCGCAAGATCTGACTTTGCTCCCCACATAAGTGAGACTAGCGCCATCATTTCCAACTAAAACTGCTGCCAAATGCGGAATTTTTAACCCTTTTTTATTTCGAATACTAACTGTGTGTTTAATTTCATCCTTGATTTGTTGCGATATTTTTTTCCCGTCGAGTAATTCCATAACTTATTTTAACCCCTGAAACATTTGCATCATTTGTTTGCTTTTACCTCCTTGCATCATCTTCATCATCTTACTCATTTGATTGAATTGTTTGATTAATTGATTTACTTCATTTACATCTCTTCCAGCACCTTTTGCTATCCTATTCTTTCTACTATAATCAAGAATCGCAGGATTTGATCGCTCTTTAGGAGTCATTGACCCTATAATCGCTTCTATATATTTGAAAGCATCATCATCTATATTTACATCACCCATCATTTTTCCAGCTCCTGGAATCATCCCAATTAAATCTTTCATATTCCCCATTTTCTTCAATTGTTGTATTTGATTAAGAAAATCATCGAAACCAAAACGATTCTTCGCTATTTTTTTATTGATTTTTCGAGCCTGCTCAATATCAAATTGTTCTTGAGCTCGTTCAACCAAGGAAATAACATCTCCCATACCCAATATACGATCGGCCATCCTTTCTGGATAAAAGACATCTAATGAATCCATCTTCTCTCCGGTCCCTATAAACTTGATAGGCTTATTTACAACTGACTTAATAGATAATGCTGCACCCCCTCTTGTATCGCCATCAAGCTTTGTTAATATGACTCCATCAAAGTTAAGTCTATCATGAAATACTTTAGCTGTATTAACTGCATCTTGTCCAGTCATGGAATCAACTACAAATAGAGTTTCATTAGGACTTACTGCACTATGAATATCAGAAATTTCTTTCATCAGGACTTCATCTATTGCAAGTCTTCCTGCAGTATCAATGATTACTAAATCATTATTTTTTTGTTTAGCTTTGGCAATTGCTGACTTAGCAATTTTCACAGGGTTTTTTTCTTCTAAATCAGAATAAACTTCGACACCAATTTGTTCTCCCAAAACATTTAGTTGTTCAATTGCAGCTGGCCTATATACATCGCAGGCAACTAAAATTGGTTTTTTTTTCTTTTTATTCTTAAGAAAAAGAGCCAATTTAGCGCTAAAAGTAGTTTTACCAGAACCTTGTAATCCAGACATCAAAACTACTGTGGGTTTAGATGAAAGATCTATACCCTCAGCATTGCTTCCCATTAATTCTGTTAATTCATCTTTAACGATTTTTATCAATAATTGACCAGGCTGAAGACTAGTTAATACTTTAGAGCCGATAGCTTTTTCTTTAACGGTATTAGTAAACTCTTTTGCTATTCCAAAATTTACATCAGCATCTAGTAATGCTCGCCTGACCTCTTTTAAGGTTTCAGCAACATTAATTTCAGTAATTTTACCATGTCCTTTTAAAACTTTAAAAGCACTTTCAAGCTTGTTGCTCAAACTTTCAAACATCACGTAATAATTTAGATTATAGCAAATTTAAACTTTTCAATTTTATTTAAAAATCTCACTTGTCATCTATTAGTATATTTCATCATTCCAATGACTACAGTATGAGGAAAAGTTATGGCTGCAAGAAATGAAAAAAATAGTGGCATAAAATAATCGGCCTCGAAATCAATATACCTGTAAACCATAAAAAGTGAACCCAAAGATGCTATCCAATAAATAATTGAAGTTTTTAAATACCTTATACAGGAATTGAAATTAAAGTCACCATAAAGATATATCAACTGTTCTCTAAGTGAAGGTAAACTGTGCCAAACCACAAAATAAAAAGCAAATGCAAAAAATAATGAATCAACATAAAAAATTGCCGCTAACAAAATCAATAAAATGCACTCCTTAAATATGTGTACCCTAAGAGAATCATTTAATAACATCCAAATAAATACTGTAATGCCAAGTATTATTGATATGTTTAAAAAAAAATCGAAACCAATAGTATATCCTGAAATTTTATTAATAACGGATAGAACCTCTGTATACTGAAAACTAAATAAAATAAAAAAAATTAAAGCCCCATAAAGGGTATAAAAGATAAAATTAGTGGGATTTATGGTTAGTTTCTCGCCCCAATGCTGCTCTCCAAAATGATAGCTGCTAAAAATCACAAAAAAAAACAAAGCAAATGCAGGAGTGACAAAAAATAAAGCCATACCAATGATTACAATAAGTAAATAAAGAGTTAAAAACTTAAAATACAAGTGATTTGATTTCCCTTTAAATCTTTTTGATAATATTTCAAGGTCATTGGCTCCATGTAAAATTCCTACTGTTAAAACAGCAAATACAGCAATTAAATGAATAAAACTCTTTGATAATAAGAATGTTAGCAAAATGAAAGTTAAAGTAGTCATTATGCCAATTTGGTAATTTTTGTCAGTTATAAGTATCAAATTGGTAATTTTTTCTTAAAAAAATGTGATTTTTATTTGATTAGGTTTAATTTTTTTTAAATTTACCTAAACAAAATAAATAATTAATTTAATTATGGAAAATCTTTTTAATTTATCTGCTGTAGTTCCTGCGATGGCTACAGATGATTATGTAGGGTTCACATTTTTTGTGGGATGTATGGCAATGATGGCAGCATCAGCCTTTTTCTTCCTGTCAATGAATTCTTTTGACAGTAAATGGAGAACTTCTATTTTGGTATCAGGTTTGATTACCTTTATCGCTGCGGTACATTATTGGTACATGAGAGACTATTGGGCTAGTGGAAATGGTTCTCCAACCTTCTTCCGTTACGTCGACTGGATTTTGACAGTTCCTTTAATGTGTGTTGAGTTTTACTTAATTTTAAAAGCAGCTGGTGCAACTAAGCAACTAATGTGGAAACTAATTCTATTATCTACTGTAATGCTAGTGACTGGTTACTTTGGCGAAGGAGTTTACACAGGTGGAACTGGTCCTGCATTATGGGGTCTGATATCTGGTTTAGCTTATTTTGCTATTGTTTATGAAATTTGGAAAGGTGAAGCATCTAAGCTAGCAACTGCTGCTGGTGGAGCTGTTCTATCTGCTCACAAAACACTTGTAAAGTTTGTCGTAATTGGTTGGGCAATTTACCCAATAGGTTATATGGCAGGTACTCAAGGTTGGTATGGAGCAGCCGGAGAGTTCTTTGGAATGCCAATTGCAATGGATGTAATCTATAATGTTGGCGATGCTATTAACAAAATTGGATTTGGTTTAGTTGTATACAACTTAGCTGTTAGTTCAAAATAAATTCTTGGCTATTAAATTTATAGCCACTGTCAAAAATCGCTCTTCGGAGCGATTTTTTTTTACATTTTATTTGGTAGTGAAATACCAAGAAGATTACTAGCAGATTCAATATTTTTTGCAACTGCCATGCATAGCATTAATCGCATGGATCGTATAGATAAATCTTCCTCACCGAAGATGCTAACATTTTGATAAAATGAATTAAATAATTTGACTAATACATATAGATAATTGGCTACCAATGCAGGGCTTAGTTGTTCTCCTGCAATTTTTAAAAGATTAGGGTAGCTATAAAGATGTTTCAAAATTTCCTTTTCCTTATTCAAAAGGGGTAAGTCAATTTCTAGTTCAAGATCAGTAAGGGTGACTTTATTAATTAATGACTGTATACGGGCATATGCATATTGAATAAAGGGGCCAGTATTACCATTGAAATCAACTGAAGCATTTGGGTCAAATAAAATTCTTTTTTTTGGGTCTACTTTCAGTATAAAATATTTAAGTGCTCCTAAACCTATAATATTAAATAAATTATCCCTCTCAGAAACCCCCATTTTGTCTATTTTACCATACTCCATGGCAATAGTTTTAGCAGTATCTTTCATCTCTTCAATCAGATCATCAGCATCTACAATGGTACCCTCTCGACTTTTCATTTTACCACTAGGAAGATCAACCATACCATAACTAAGATGATAAAGTGAATCCGCCCATTTGTAACCAAGCTTTTTAAGTATTAAGAACAATACTTTGAAATGGTAATCTTGCTCATTTCCTACTGTATAAACCATTCCATTTACTTGAGGACAGTCAGCTACCCTTTGATTTGCTGTACCAATATCTTGTGTCATATATACAGCAGTACCATCAGATCGAAGTAATAATTTTTCGTCTAGTCCTTCTTTTTTAAGATTAATCCAAACCGAACCATCATCCTTACGAAAAAAAATTCCTTTATCAAGTCCCTCTTTAATAATTGATTTTCCTAGTAAATAAGTATCGCTTTCATAATAGTATGATTCGAAATCTACTCCCAGTTTTTTGTAGGTAGCCTCGAATCCGTCATATACCCATTTATTCATTTTCTTCCATAGTTCACGGACCTTTAAATCATTTTTTTCCCAATCTACAAGCATCTGTTTTGCTTCAATTAAGATAGGTGCATTTTTTTCAGCATCCTCAAGAGAATATCCATTCGAAACTAGTTTCGATACTTGTTCTCGATATTTTTCCTCAAATAATACATAGTATTTACCAACCAATTTATCCCCCTTCAAACCAGTTTTTTGTGGGGTCTCACCTACTCCATATTTTTGCCATGCCAGCATGGATTTACAAATATGGATTCCACGGTCATTGATAATCTGAGTTCTAATGACATTTTTACCATTAGCCTCAATTATTTTTGAGATAGAATAACCCAAAAGATTATTCCTTATATGCCCTAAATGAAGTGGTTTATTTGTATTTGGTGAAGAAAATTCAACCAAAAATGTTGGAGAATTATGATCTGCCTTAATATGACCATAATCTTTTTCTTTTAAAAATTCCCGAAGGAAGGTCAAATAATAAATATCAGAAATAACAAGATTTAAAAATCCACTTACCACATTAAATTCGGAAACAAAAGAGGTGTTTTGAACTAATGATCTACCAATTGTTTCTCCAAGGAAAGAAGATTTTTGTTTAGTTAATTTCAATAATGGGAATAGAATTAAAGTAATGTCTCCATCAAAATCTTTACGGGTCAATTGAAATTCAAGTTTTTCTACTTCTAGCTCAAAAACCTCTTTTAGATGAGCTTTAGTTTTACGAGAAATTAATTTTTCTAGGGTCCCCATAATTTAGTTTCAAATATAATTATAAACTCCAAATTAAAAGCTGAAGTACTTATGTCTTATATTTGGATAAAAAAATGCTGTTAAATATCTCATATAATGAACCAAAAGTAAAGGAAAAGATTGAGACTTTAGTTGGTAAACCTTTTACGCTTAAAGAGAGATTGGCAATGAATGGTGTGGGATCCTCTAAACTATTGATATCCTCTGCCTCTGTTGATATTCATAAACTTTTGATTCTTGATAACAACCTTAATACCTGCAATTTAGAGTTACGCCCTAGTGGAGTCATTTTAAGATTCCGAAGTCTTTTGGAAACTTATGCTTTTATTATTCCTTATTATAAATTAATACTGTATAAGGGTAAAGCTGGGGAATACTCAATACATAAAGACCACCAATTTGTTAAATTAATAGCAGACAATAAGGCAACTCACAAGTTTTTTTCAAAGTTAAGTAGTGAGAAAGCAAAAAAACAATTACCGGGTATCGATGAGTATTTTTAAACTAAACTTTTCGGTGATTGTGACCGGTATAAATTTGTCGAGGACGACCAATAGGTTCCTTATTAAAACGCATTTCTTTCCACTGTGCAATCCAGCCAGGCAAACGACCAATAGCAAACATTACGGTAAACATTTCTGTTGGAATGCCTAAGGCACGATAAATGATTCCAGAATAAAAATCGACATTAGGGTAAAGCTTTCTATCTATAAAATAAGGGTCTTCTAATGCCTCCCGCTCAAGTTTTTTTGCAATTTCCAATACCGGATCGTCTATACCTAGCTCATTCAAAACTTCATCTGCTGCGGTTTTAATGATCTTGGCTCGTGGGTCAAAGTTTTTATAAACACGATGACCAAATCCCATCAATCGGAAAGGGTCACTTTTATCTTTAGCCTTAGCCATAAACTTTTTGGTACCACCTCCATCATTTTTTATTTCTTCTAACATTTCAATAACCGCTTGATTAGCACCACCGTGAAGTGGTCCCCATAATGCAGATATCCCAGAGGCAATGGAGGGAAACAATCCCGCATGGGATGAACCAACCATTCTGACTGTTGATGTAGAACAGTTTTGTTCATGATCTGCATGCAAAATTAATAACTTATTTAATGCACTTATTAAGGTAGCACTTGCTTTAAAATCCTTATTCGGCATTTTAAACATCATATAAGCCAAGTTATCAGTATAGGAAAGTTCATAATTCGGATAATTAAGGGGAAGACCTCTCATTTTTCTATGGGTCCAAGTTGCCAAAACAGGGAGTTTTGCTAACAACATGATTATTGCTTCGTAAAAGTCTTTTTCAGAATTTATATCAACCGAGGAAGGGTTAAAAGCAATCAAAGCGGATGTTAAAGATGATAATATTCCCATTGGGTGAGCCGACTTTGGAAAGCTTTTTAAAATAATTTTAAAATCTTCATCTACTAAAGCATAATCACGAATATCATTTTCAAACCTCTCAAGTTCTTCAGCATTGGGTAAATCACCAAAAATTAGAAGATAGGCAACTTCTATAAATGAGAAATTATTGGCCAAATCATCAATTGAATATCCTCTGTAGCGAAGAATTCCCTCCTCGCCATCTAAAAAAGTGATCTCACTTTCACAAGATCCTGTATTTTTAAAACCTGGATCTAATGTAATTAATCCCGTTTTAGCCCTTAATGTTTTAATATCAATAGCAGGTTCGTCCTCAGAACCATTCACCAAAGGAAACTTGTAATTTTTACCCTTATAAATAAGATCAATATGATCATCCATAATTAAATTAAAAGAGTTATAAAAGTAATGAAATAAGCTCCAATAAACAATAGCAAAAAGTTTAAACCTTTGAGCTGAAAACTAACTAAAGTTTAAATGCTTTCTCTTGGGGATAAAAGGCCTGTTTATCTAACTCTTCCTCAATTCTTAAAAGTTGATTGTATTTAGCCATTCGGTCACTTCTTGAGGCTGAACCAGTCTTGATTTGTCCTGTATTCAATGCAACTGCCAAGTCAGCTATAGTATTATCCTCTGTCTCACCTGATCGGTGAGACATCACAGATGTATATCCTGCCCTATGAGCCATCTCAACTGCTGCAATTGTCTCAGATAAAGTACCAATCTGGTTAACCTTTATTAAAATAGAATTAGCTATACCATCTTTAATTCCTTTAGAGAGTCGGTTTACATTAGTTACAAAGAGGTCATCACCTACCAACTGAACAGTTTTTCCAATACTATCGGTGAGAAGTTTCCATCCTTCCCAATCATTCTCATCCATACCATCTTCAATTGAAATTATTGGATATTTTTTGCTTAAATACGCAAGATATTTCGCTTGTTCGGAAGGAGACCTTTTTACACCCTTATCACCCTCAAACTTTGTATAATCATAAAAACCATCGAAATAAAACTCAGCTGCAGCACAATCCAATGCAATCATTACCTCAGATCCCGCTTTATACCCTGCATTTTTTACAGCTTCAAGTATTGTATCCAATGCATCTTCTGTGCCATCTAAAGTTGGAGCAAAGCCACCTTCATCACCAACAGCAGTGCTTAGGCCTCTAATATGAAGCACTTTTTTCAAATTATGGAAAATTTCTGAACCCATTTTCATAGCATTAGTAAAGTTCTCAGCTCCTACAGGGATTATCATAAATTCCTGAAATGCGATGGGCGCGTCAGAGTGAGACCCACCATTTATAATATTCATCATTGGGACGGGAAGGGTATTGGCACTAACACCTCCAATATATCTGTACAAAGGAAGTCCTAATTCATTTGCAGCTGCCTTAGCAGTGGCGAGGGAGACACCCAGAATGGCGTTAGCTCCCAATTTAGATTTATTATGCGTGCCGTCTAAATCAATCATAATCTGATCAATTTTATTTTGATCAAAAACTGATTCACCAATTATATGTTTAGCTAAATTTTCATTAACATTTTTTACAGCATTAAAAACTGATTTGCCCAGGTAGTCATCCCCACCATCTCTTAATTCAACAGCTTCATGCTCTCCTGTAGATGCCCCTGATGGTACTGCTGCACGACCCATTATTCCATTATTAGTAATAACATCTACCTCAACAGTAGGATTTCCTCTTGAATCAAAAATTTGACGTGCATGGACTTCAATTATTCCGCTCATTTATTTTAAAGTTAAATTGATTCTACTTTTTTTGGAGAATGATTTTTTATGTTTTTATAAAACTCATCAAACAAATAGGATGCGTCGTTTGGTCCAGGCCCAGCCTCAGGGTGGTACTGAACAGAAAAACAATTCTTATTTTTCATTTTGAGTCCAGCCACAGTTTGATCATTCAAATGAATATGGCTGATATCAAACTCTTTATTTGACTCAGCAATAGATTTATCGACAGCAAATCCGTGATTTTGGGAGGTTATCTCTCCTTTCCCAGTTTTTAAATTGATTACAGGATGATTAATTCCTCGATGCCCATTAAACATTTTGTATGTAGGAATACCATTTGCCAAAGCAATGATTTGGTGACCCAGACATATTCCAAAAAGAGGTAAATTATGTTTTATAATTTCTTTTGCAACTTTTTGAGCGTGGTGTAAGGGATTAGGATCTCCTGGTCCGTTTGAAATGAAAAAACCATCAGGTTCCCAGTTTTGCATTTCCTCAAAACTTGTGTCAAACGGAAAAACTTTAATATAAATATTTCTGTCAGATAGGTGTCCTAAAATACTTGCTTTAACCCCAAGGTCAAGTGCCGCTACTTTAAATTCCGAACCTGGATCACCAACGAAATATGGTTCTTTTGTAGAAACTTTTGAGGCAAGCTCAAGACCCTCCATACTGGGCATATCAAAGAGCTTTTTTATTAAAGCATCTTCTTGATCAATTTCAGTTGAAATAACTG
>CEWG01012470.1_pt1 | contig 14578 bp, 14 predicted proteins | sample 361411 | NCBI WGS metagenome assembly CEWG01 (sample SAMEA2622173, study PRJEB7988) | marine metagenome | biome: marine biome (ENVO:00000447); feature: surface water layer (ENVO:00002042); material: "saline water (ENVO:00002010), including plankton (ENVO:xxxxxxxx)" | depth 5 m | reverse complement strand
GCAAGCTCCGCCATTTCAATAGGCATCGCATTTCTACCGGAATTAGAAATGACAATAAAAAGATCCTCTTTTCCTATTTGGTGTTGGTCCCATAAAACTTTTGAAACTCCTATGATATTCTCTAATTCCGCGCTTCTACGGCCCCCCAGAGGTCATAACAATGAAGTCCAAAAAAGCATTTACATTGGCCAACCCACCTGCTCAGACAAGGAGTTACAACCCAATCATATGAGAATGCCCAGGACCAAAAGTATTAATGATACGGTCCTCAATTATGGTTTTTGCCATACAGGCTGTGGCCTCTGATAATTTTTCCTTGTTGGTTTCAAAGATTCGGTCTAATAAAGATTTCATGGCTTGATGATATTCGTACATATTAAACTGATTTAAAAAATTTTGCTAGTTAAAATTTATTATTTAGGACTATTAATGCTCATAAACTATGACTATGCGGTTAATGGGGTTCATATAAAGGATTAATTTGACTAGGAATGGGTGCATTGGTATTTTGCCACCAATCCTCAAGCTCTTCCATTAATTCCTGTCTTTTTTCAATATGACTTTCTGCTAGATTATTGCTTTCACTAATGTCATCTTTAAGATTATAGAGTTCCATGCCATTATCTTCAAAATAATAATGCAGTTTCCAGTCCCCTTTTCGTATGATTGATCCAGGGCGCGTTCTGAAAAGGGAATCTCTATTTTCATTATCTTTTATATCATAACCCTGAAGGTAAATAGGAAAGTGCCAGAAAAAAGATCTCTCTGCAAGAATCTGCCCCTCTGTCATTAAGGATAAAAGTGATTGCCCATCCAATTGGTTTTTCATACTATTATCATCAATAAGATTCATCAGAGTAGGGAAAATATCAAGATGTGAAATAGGTATTTGGGTATTTTTACCAGAACTGATTCTGTCCTTCCACAAAAAGAAAAAGGGAACTCTGATCCCACCTTCATAGTAGCTCCCTTTTCCAGCTCTAAGTGGTTTTTGCATAGTAATTTTTCCATAGTGACCTCCATTATCAGAAGTAAAAATTATAAAGGTATTATCAAAAAGTTTTCTAGCTCTGAGCTTTTTTACAAGCAATCCTATATTCCGATCCAGGTTCTCGACCATAGTCGCATATTTTGGATTTTTCTGGCCTTTGTAAGGAGGCTTGTTTTTGTATTTGTACAAGAGGGAGTCAATAGGTTGAATTGGGGTATGAACTGCATATGGGGAGTAATTGAGAAAAAAAGGGGAATTGACACTGTCCAAAAACATCAGAGTTTTTTCCATAATTAGATCAGTCAAATATTCACTTTTACCTTTATTTATTTTTAACTTAATTATCTTATTTTCATAAGGTGGATAATAACTTCCTGGTCCCCCCTGGTTGCCTCCGGCTATATTGAAATCAAATCCGTATTCTAAAGGATCATCACTCAGGTGCCACTTCCCAGAGTGGCAAGTTATATAACCTTGTTTTTTTAACTTTTGTGAAAGGGTGATGAATTTTTTATTCAAGACTGTTGTATTTTTTACAGGGATTAACTTTCTATCCGAGGCTTTACCACGATCGGAATTTTCTACCGTATAAATTTGATGTCGAGTAGTCCATTTTCCTGAGTGAATAGAAGCCCTACTGGGAGCACAATTTGCAGATGCGGCATAGCCTTGAGTAAAGACCAATCCATGTTCAGCTAAAGAATCAATATTAGGAGTATCATAATATTTACTTCCCATAAAACTAACATCATTCCATCCCATGTCATCAATATTGATTAAAATAATACTAGGTAGGTCTGTTCTATCTGAATCAATACTACAGGATATGAATAAGACCAATAATATCAAATGAGATAAAATGGCTAATACAATAATGAATTTTTTCAATGTAATAGTTTTAGACACTTAAAGTAAAAAAAAACATCCAAGGGTGCTCGGCCTCGGAGATGTTTTTGATCAATATCCTTATTCGGGGGAAAATGTAAAAGACTATTACAATCGTTATATGGGTGTAGAAGAAATCAAAACTCATTGGGTCAATGCCACAGATTTTGAGAAATAAGTAGCCAGGATTTTAAAATGGGTTTTGAATTAATTCTCCAAAATAGGTATTATAAATTTTTTCTGTTTAGGAGTTGTATGGGCTTGATCCATAAAGTTTTCAATCTTTTGGACAATTTTGGGATATTGCGCCGCTAAATCGTTTTGCTCTTTTGGGTCAGTAGAGAGATCATATAATGCGAGAGTTGTAGAGCCTTTATACAGATTTTTTTTGATCCCTTTCCAATTATCCATTCTTACAGCTTGTTGTCCTCCATAAGCAGGGAACTCCCAATATAAATAATCGTGTTTTTTTTGTGGTTTTTCAATAAGTGATGGATAGTAACTGATCCCGTCAATGGGATAAGGAGGCTTCACCCCTAAAATTTCACAAACCGTAGCATAATAATCATAAAATGTACTAGGATGAGCTGAAAGTCTTCCACCGTTAATTTTATTTGGCCATGTTGCAATAGTAGGGACTCTAATCCCTCCCTCATTGACATTGCCCTTGACAGTATTTTTTGAGTTGACAAAAATCCCCGTGCTATTAAAAAAGTGAATATCTGCTTGTTCATCTTTATAAGTAGGACCATTGTCACTTGAGAATAATATAAAAGTATTTTCATATACCCCCAACTCTTTTAGTTTGGCTATAATTTCTCCTACCTGTTCATCCAGATAGGAGATCATTCCAGCATAAGTCGCCTTTGGAGAAAGGTTGGGATAATAGCCTTTATCTCCCACATATGGGTCCTCAGGCCCCAATTTATCTCTGTAATAGTCTACCCAATTTTTTGGAGCCTGCAAGGGTAAGTGCGGTAAAGGGCTTGCATAATAAAGAAAAAATTTTTGATCTTTATTACGATCCAAAAACTGTATGGCTTCATTGTGCATCAGTTCAGGTGCATAGTCATTTTGATGGTAAATTTTATAGTTATTTTCATCATTAGGATCAAGACCATCTTCGAGTTTTCCTTTGTTTACAATTGTATTATTTAGTATGTGACGTTCACCGTTTCTCCAAAGGTGTGAGGGATAAAGATTATGTGCTTGCCGCTGACAATTGTAGCCATAGAAAAAATTAAATCCCTTCTTATTGGGAATACTGTTGGTATTTGGTGCCCCAAGACCCCACTTACCGATCATTCCTGTTTTATAACCTTGTGATTTAAATACACTGGCAATAGTTACAATGGAATCTGGCATAGGTCGCTGTCCCTCTAAATTGGGATTTTCGTACATAGATTTAAAACTCCAAACATCCCCCCTCTCTTTCCATTCACTATTCCCTCTAATAGGATTATTTCCGGTGTGGAGTCCAGTCATCAAAACCGCCCTTGCTGGGGCACAAACGGGAGCTCCACTGTAGTGATCTGTAAAGATCATACCCTCTCTGGCTAATTGATCAATATTTGGGGTTTCGATCCATTTTTGACCCTGAATCCCAATTTCTCCATATCCAAGATCATCTGCTAGGATAAAGATAAAATTAGGTGTTTCATAGGCACTAATATTATGTTGCTCACAAGAATTTAACAAAATTATAAATGCATATGTTAAATAGAATTTTTTCATTAACAATAAAATTAAAAAGGTCCTTTATTGTTGTTTTTTGTAGCCATTGAAGCTTTACCGGGCATTTCTCCTCTGATCCCGTGATGGTGAGTTCTATTGGATTTATTATTGCCATTTATATCTTTCTCTTCAGTATTAACAGGCTCTCTATAATACCAATCCAAAGTAATATTTTCAGGTAGGTCATCTCCTGTTGTAATGACCCATTCTTTAAGCTTCTGTTTTAATTCCTCGTATGCTGAGGGGATATGATCCCCTAACAAGAGATTGTTATATTGATAGGGATCAATACTTAGGTCATAGAGCTCCTCAACTTGGCGTGGTGCTTCAAAGATATCAGCCTGTTTTTTTGTAATGGTTCCATTCAGCTTTGCTTCTTTTAGTTCTTTATAAGAAGTACTGTTTATAGCATCTAAAGGCCCTCTTTGAGCAAACTGGGGTCGCGAATTAACAATGTACATATATCGGTCGTTTCTGACCATGCGCTCATAAGCTTCATAATCGTGCCAGTTATGTTCTGCAAAAACATAATTTCGGAATTTTTTTTCGGATTTAAGGATTAGGTTTTTAAAACTTACTCCTTGAAAATGATCTACCTGATCAATTCCCACCAAATCAACCAAAGTCGGGGCAATATCAACTGCACTGATTAAACTCTGACTGAGCTTGTTTTTGGTAGTACTTAATTTAGGATAGTGAATTATAAAGGGAGTTTTAACACCTTGATCATTTACTCGAGTTTTACTATGTGGAAATGGCCTACCATTATCTGCCATCACAATGATTAGGGTATTTTCATAAATCCCTTTTTGTTTTAACTTTCTTACTACACTTCCTATGTGATAATCAAAGCGTGTAATTTCATCATAGTAGTGGGCTAAATCTTGTTTTGTCTCATCCCCATCAATCAGGTACTCGGGTACTTTTATAGTGCTAGGAGGATGTGTTCCGGAGAACTGATTGCTGCCCCAATCTCTATGTGCATCTATGGCCGCCAACCACATAAAAAAAGGTTGATCATCAGGAAGATTATCCACTGCCTGATCCCAATAGCCCTCACCCCCTAAACCATTGATTTTTCGGTCTTCATGGACCTGGTCAAACCCTCGTCTAGCATAATCTCCCATATGAAATTTTCCGGCTTGAAGGGTGAAATAACCTTTGGATTTCAAAATTTCGGGAAGAGAGATCATTTCGACCGGAGGGCTGGTATGTAATTCAGCAGCACCGGTATTGTGGGGATACCTCCCCATTATTATGGAGTTTCTGCTGGGACTACAAGAGCTAGTTGTCAAATAGGCGTTTTTAAATATAATTCCTTCTTCTGCTAATCCATCAATATTGGGGGTATGAACCTGTTTATTTCCATAGCAACCCAAATCATCCCAACTGACGTCATCAGCAATAAAAATAATCATATTGGGTAGTTGTAATGATTCTTCTACTTTAGAATTTTTTAGTGTGCAACTATATGAAAGTAAAAGAAAAGAAATTAAAACTACTCCTATGCTAGAATAGAGGGTAGAAGTTATCTTTTTAGAATTGGTGTTTGACATAATTTGACTCTAAATTAACTTAAAAATTAAGAGTTTTAATTAGAATACCCAGCCAGTTTACAATTTTATACAGTAAAACTTCATAATTAAAAATTTGTAATTCCTTATAATTCACCAACAATGGTAATTACCAATTGTCTTGCACCTGCACGGTTTCTGTGTTCACAGAGATAAATTCCTTGCCAAGTTCCTAACAGCATATGCCCTTTTTGAAGGGGGATATTTACACTACTACCCAAAAGACTGCTTTTTATATGAGAAGTCATATCATCAGGGCCTTCTAGGGTATGAAGAAAATGGTTGGCAGACTCTGGAACCAATTCGTTGAAATGTGTTTCAAAATCTTCTCTTACGGTTGGGTCAGCATTTTCATTTAGTGTCAAACTAGCCGAAGTATGTTTAATAAAAATATTTAACATACCACTCATTTGTGGTAATTCTCTACCGATATATTTAGTTATTAAATGAAATCCTCGAGAAAAGGGATTAAGGGTAATTTCTTTTTGAAAAATCATATTCCTATTTTTGATTAAATGTATACAAATAATGATTTTTACACCCAATATTATCTCGCTTAAAAACTTCATTATTTTCTTCATGATTGTTCTATCATCAATTAGCTGTAATGATCCATATCGACCATTAACTATAGGTCACCGAGGTGCTAAGGGCCATATTGCTGAAAACACTCTCCCTTCAATTGCAAAGGCTATTGAATTGGGTGTTGATGGCATTGAGATAGATATTTTCGTCTGTAAATCCGGTGAATTGGTAGTTTTTCATGACAAAAAATTAGACCGATTAACTAACTCCCATGGCTACATTGAAAGTTTGGAATTCGATTCTATAAGAAAAATAAGCGTTTTGGGTAAACATAAAATCCCTGCTCTGAGTGAGGTGTTTGAATTAATCGATGGGAAAGTGTTTTTAAATATTGAATTAAAAGGCAGTGGGACGGCTGAACCAATCCATAAACTTTTGACCCCTCTTCTAAAACAAAAAAAGTGGAAGCCAGATCAATTCATTATTTCAAGTTTTAACTGGGAGGAGCTTGAAATTTTTTACAGGCTTAATAAAAAAGTTCCCATTGCCATCCTCACAGGTTCTGACCCACTTGATGCAATACCAATAGCAAAGAAGCTCAATGCTCTTGCTATTAACCCTAGTTTTAGAGCTTTGAACATTAAAAATGTCAAAAAAATTCAAGAGGAAGGTTACAAAGTTTTTCCTTACACGATAAACGAACCAACAGATATTCAAAGAATATTGACTTTAAAAGTAGATGGTATCATTACAGATTTTCCTGATAGGGTGAGGCAAATTCTATCTACCAATTAAATCAAGAGTTTGTAGACCAATCCTGCAATAGCCCCCCCTGCAAATGGACCCAGAATAGGAATCCAAGCATAAGACCAATCTGCGTCTTTATTTTTTCTAGGCAACATCTGGTAGATTAATCGGGGTCCAAAATCACGTGCAGGATTTATGGCATATCCAGTGGTTCCACCCAGTGCCATGCCAATCACCCAAACCAAAATGGCTACTGGTAATGCTTGTAAGGCACCCAAACCATAATTCTCAACTACCATACCTTCAATTTCTATATTCGGAGCTGCGATAAAAAGCACACCAAAAACTAAAACAAAAGTGCCTATAAATTCACTAAAAAAATTGTTCTTAAAGTTCCTGATTGCAGGACCAGTACAAAAAGTACTGCGAACTACTACTTCATTTTCAGTAAGACGATAATGATCAATATAAGTGAGATAGCATACCCAACCTCCAAGCATAGCTCCCAAAACCTGAGCAATTAAATAACCTGGAACTAGGGTCCAGCTAAACTTTCCTGCCACCGAAAGTCCAAGTGTAACTGCAGGATTGAGGTGTGCCCCACTGAATTGATCTGATATAAAAACTCCGACAAAAACAGCAAAACCCCAGGCAGATGTAATCAAAACCCATGGACTTTGCCCTGTGGCAATCGTATTTTTTAGAGTTACATTGGCCACTACTCCAGCGCCCAATAAAAGTAGAAAAAAAGTACCGATAAATTCTGCGATATAATGATCGATCATCATAAAATATAGTTTTGTGTTATTGTATTAAATTTATTGAGCTCTTTTGCAATCCATTGATCATCTTTTTGAAGTGCACTAGCCATTATCTTGGCAACTTTAGGTGCAATTTTTAGGGTCTCTTTAGCATCTAAAAACAAACATCTCACCCTCCGTGCCAAAACATCTTCTATATGGATTGACATTTCATGTTTAACAGCCCAAAGTACAAGATTCTTAGTTATGTAAAATTTATTAGACATTGATTTATTATCCTCAGGGGTCCCCATTGAGAGAATCTTCTGTCGGTCTGAGCCATAAACATGAAGAGGATCTTCAATGTGAGTATCTTCATCGTAGCCGTGAAGAAGTAATTTTTTTGTTTTACACTTCTGTTCTCTTAAACCACCTACCAAGACAGCAGTGTCAATTGTATCCTCTCCAATTTTTCTGTATGTGGTCCATTTACCACCCAAAATACTAATCAGCCCACTTGTTGAAACATTAACTTTGTGGTGACGAGATACTTCTTTGGTTTGCATAGAATCGCCTTGTTGAGCCGCTAAAGGTCTCAATCCTGCAAAAACACTCTTGACATCTTCTTTTTTCGGTTTCTTAGTCATGTACTGAGAGGCATTGCTGAGGATAAATGCGATCTCATCTTCCAATGCTTTAGGTTCCTCGTCTGCATAATCGATCGGTGTATCGGTAGTTCCCAAAACAACATGATCGTGCCAAGGCACAGCAAACAATACTCTTCCATCACTAGTGTGAGGGATCATAATGGCGTGAGGACCGTCTAAAAAAGCTCTTTCTAAAACCAAGTGAACACCTTGACTGGGTCTGATCATAGGTTGGGCCTCAGGTTGATCTAGTTTTACAATCCGATCACTAAATACACCGGTAGCATTGATTACTGTCTTTGTTTTTACGGTATACCTCTGTTCTGATTCATGATCCAGAACCTCCAAACCGGTTATTAGTTCATTTTTTTTCAAAACACCTGTCACCTCAACATAATTAATTAAGGTGGCCCCTAAATTGCAAGCAGTCAAAGCCAAGGTAATCGCCATCCTTGAGTCATCAAATTGTCCATCGTGATAAATGACCCCACCTCTTAGGCCCTCCTGCTTAACATTATTTATCAATTCCACTGTTTCTTTTTTGTCTAGCAGTGTAGAGGGGCCCAAGCCCATTTTCCCAGCCATCATGTCATATACCTTTAGACCCAAACCATAGAAAGGACTGTTCCACCAGTCGTAAAAAGGAATGATAAAACTCATATCTTTTACAAGTTGAGGAGCGTTTCTTTTCATGATTCCCCTCTCTTTTAGCGCCTCAATAACTAGCGAAATATCACCATTTTGAAGATATCGGACCCCACCATGAATCAGTTTGGTGCTTCTCGAAGAAGTTCCTTTCGCAAAATCATTTTTTTCAAGAAGTAGTGTTTTGTATCCTCTTTTTGCAGCATCAACGGCTGCACCTAAACCACTAGCTCCTCCACCAATTATAACAATGTCCCATTGATCTGACTCTCTGAGCTCGATTAAACTTTCACTTCTATTCATTGTTTTGTCAGTATTCTGGAAACCCTATCCTCCCAAAGGGAAATAGTTTTTTTGGTCTGCTGGCTTTCCAAAGGCTTGAAACATTGGTCTTCACCCCAAAGTTCTTTGAGGGCATCAACAGATGACCAAAAACCCGTTGCCAGACCTGCTAAAAAAGCAGCACCCATTGCTGTGGTTTCAGTTACTTTGGGTCGAATAACATTGGCGTTTATGAAATCGGCTTGAATTTGCATCAATAAATTGTTATTACTAGCTCCACCGTCTACCTTTACGCTCTTAAAATCTATGCCTGCATCTTTTTGCATTTCAATAATAATATCCATTGACCGGAGTGCTATGGCCTCCAAAGCTGCTCTGGCTATATGTCCTTTGTTGGTTCCGCGAGTAATCCCCATTATGGATCCCGTGGCATGAGGATCCCAGTATGGAGCACCCAAACCAGCCAGGGCAGGAATAAATGTAACTCCTCCATTATCTGAAACAGATTCAGCCAAGGCTTCGATATCATCTGTGGTGGTTATCATTTGCAATTGATCTCTAAGCCATTGCACCAATGCTCCTGCAGTAAAAACACTACCCTCTATAGCGTATGTAACCTCATTATTAATTTGCCAGGCAATAGTAGTTAACATATTATTTTTTGAAATTACAGCTTGTTTCCCTGTGTTCATAATACAAAAACAACCAGTACCATAGGTGTTTTTAACATCGCCAGGCTGAAGACACAATTGACCAAATAGTGCCGCATGCTGGTCTCCTGCAATACCGGCAATCCTTATGGATGTTCCAAGAATAGATGGGTCTGTGTTTCCTACTATTTCAGATGAATTGGTCACATTAGGCAACAATGTATTGGGGATTTCCAGAAGGTCAAGCAATTCCTGATCCCATTGGTGTTCGTGAATATTATATATCATCGTTCGGCTAGCATTTGTAGCATCTGTCACATGACTAGCTCCACCGGTGAGATTCCAAATCAGCCAACTATCTACTGTTCCAAAAGCCAATTCCCCACCATTAGCTCGATCTCTTAGGACAGTATCTTGGTCTAAAATCCATTTAATCTTAGTGGCTGAAAAATAAGCATCTACAACCAAACCGGTTTTTTGTGTAAAAATATCGGACTTACCCTGCGAAACAATTTCCTGACAAATTTTGGCTGTTCTGCGATCCTGCCATACAATTGCATTAAAAACAGGAATTCCTGTTGCTCTGTCCCAAATAATTGTTGTTTCCCGTTGATTGGTAATTCCAATAGAATCTAACTGCTCAGGGCTAATATCGGCCTTATTCAAAACTTTTTTGACTGCATTGACTTGAGTCTCCCAAATTTCATTGGGATTGTGTTCAACCCATCCTTTTTTTGGGAAGATTTGGTTAAACTCCTGCTGAGCCATTGCAATTTGATTTCCTTTTTGGTCAAACAAAATTGCTCTTGAACTGGTCGTCCCAGCATCTAATGATAATACATAGTTTTTCATAAAAATGTTTTTATAATCATCCGGTGAAATATAATAAAACAGAAACCACTATACCGACTAGAATTAAAGATAAAATCAAATCAGTTTTATTAAAAGAATTTTGAAATTCTTTTTTCATATGATGTGTCATTGTTCCAAAAGATAAACCTTCAATTTTACCATAATTAGGTTGGACTGTCATTAAACTTACACTTATACATATGAAGACTGAAAAAATAAACATAAAAATAGCCATGTGAGCAAAGTTGATGGTAGCAAAAGTAAAAGCAATTCCAGGTCCTCCTGTCCCTGAAAGAATTTCCTCCTGAAAATATATTTCACTTCCCAATCTCAATATTAGAAGGATCAATCCAATTATAAGTGTATATATAGCACCATCAGAAGTTACTCTTTTCCAGATTATGCCAAGAAGAAAAACAGCTGTTACAGGTGGAGCTATATAAGACTGAACATTTTGAAGGTATTGGTACATAACCCCACCTCCTATTTTATCCATTATGGGAATCCAAATAATACCCAATAAAACAATGACAAACGTGGCAATTTTACCAATTTTTATAAGGGACTTTTCTGACATATCAGGCTTAATTTTTTTATAAATATCTATGGTAAAAATGGTAGAACAAGAATTAAAAACCGAAGCCAATGAACTCATTAAAGCAGCCATCAATCCTCCAGCAACCAACCCTTTAATCCCGACAGGTAAAAGTGTTTTTACCAACATAGGAAAAGCTCGATCTGCGCTATCTACAATATATGATTCTGGTTGCTGAAGGGTCAAAGCAAAAGCAATAATTCCAGGCATCAAAAATATTAGGATCGGTAATAGCTTTAAATAGGCTCCAAAAATCGCACCCCTTCTGGCTATAGTAATATTATTAGCAGCCAAGGTTCGCTGAACAATATATTGATCTGTGCACCAGTACCAGATACCAACAATGGTTCCACCTATTAACATACCTGTCCATGGAAAATTAGGGTCAGATATTGGTCGCCACATATCAAAATGGTCAGGACTGACAGAAATGACTGTTTCTCGTAATTGTCCCCACCCACCAACTTCGTAAAGTCCTAATATAGTGATGAGTAACGATCCAAAAATGAGAATAACAGTTTGAAGTGTTTCAGTATAGATGACTGCTTTTAACCCTCCAATTACGGTATAAATTCCCGTAAATATTACAATACCTATAGCTCCATACCAAAAGGGTATTCCTATCAATTCTGAGACTACAATTCCTCCTGCATATATGGTAATCGAAACCTTGGTCAGGACATATGCCAGCAATGAAAAAACAGATAGAAACCATCTGGAGCGACTGTCAAATCTCTTTTCCAAAAATTCTGGAGTAGTATAAACCCCACTTCTTATATAAAAGGGTAAAAACAACCACCCTAAAAGCAATACAATCCATGCGTGTAGCTCATAATGCGCCATGGGTGTCCCCGATTCAAATCCTGTACCTGCTAATCCCACAACATGTTCTGAACCTATGTTGGAAGCAAAAATGGATGCTCCAATGACAAACCATCCTGCATTTCGCCCAGCCAAAAAATAATCTTCTGAGTTATTATTTTTTTGAATAAAAACCCATACTGCAACCCCAATAAGCGCAAAAAAATAAATTCCTAAAACAATCCAATCTAACTGCTCAAGTATGGATGTCATAATAGTCTGAAATTCTGTTCCTAAACAATAGCAATATAATTAAATATAATCTGCATTCTATCTTTATGTGAATGATAGTCTTAATTCTTAAGCTTTGTTTAAATATTTATATATTTGAGATAAACCATTAATTCTATGCATCCTTTTTCGCGAAGATCATTTATAAAGTCGTCCTCTTTAGCCTCAACTGGATTAATTTTTATTCCCAGTTTTTTAAAAAACTCACCAAACAACAGACTTAATGTTGCAGTGATAGGTGTTGGGGGCAGAGGAAAAGCCAATTGGTCAAAAATTCCAAAAGAAAATATTGTTGCACTCTGTGATGTTGATGACAACCGAGCAGCTTCTGGATATGAAATTTTTCCAAAAGTCAAAAAGTATAAAGACTTTAGGGTAATGTTCGATCAAATGGCCAATGAAATTGACGCAGTAATTATTTCAACCCCCGACCACACTCATTTTGCCTCAACCATGATCGCTATGGAATTGGGCATTCACGTGTATGTAGAAAAACCTTTAGCCCACAATGTGTGGCAATTGAGAACTATGAAAAAAGCGGCTCAATACTATAATGTAATCTCACAAATGGGAAATCAAGGACATACCACCGATGGAATAAGGTTAATTAAAGAGTGGTACGACCAAGGAATTTTGGGTGAAGTAAGAGAGGTTCACGCTTGGCATGGTGCTTTCAAATTTGCCCCTGGAAATTATTTTACAAAACCCGAAACTTTTCCTCCTAGTGTAGATCCAGTTCCTTCTTACTTGGACTGGGACCTCTGGCTTGGTCCTGCCATGTTCAAACCCTTTAACAATGCCTATGCACCAAAATCTTGGAGAGGGTTCTACGATTTTGGAAATGGTCAATTGGGAGACTGGGCTTGTCATACAATAGATGGGCCCTTTTGGGCGCTTCAGTTAGGGATGCCACATACTGCAGAAGGTTTTGTTCCAAACCCAAGAACAGAACATGGGTTTATCGCTGACCAATCCGTCACCAAATTAGAGTTCGCTGCACGGGATAACCGCCCACCAGTAACTCTTAAATGGTATGAGGGTGGTTACAAGCCAGAGATCAAACCGGAATGGGGAATAGATAAATTGGATCGCTCGGGTATGTTGATGATTGGAGACAAGAAAACACTTTTGACTGGAGGTAGACCGAATAAACCCAGACTTTTGGTTTCCCCAGAAGAATGGGAAGCTTTCCAAAAAAACCCGCCTGAAAAAACAATTCCAAGGGTTTATGAGGAAGGGCCTGTTCAAGAGTGGGTGGAAGCTATCAAAGACAATAGTCTTCCTGGTTCTCATTTTGGTTATGCCGCTGAATTAACCGAAATGGCATTGGTAGGGGTTTTAGCCCAACGTTTTGCTGCTAAGATCGAGTATGATTCTGATAACATGAAAATCACTAATCGCCCAGATATTGACGCCTTCCTTAAAGAGCCAACAAGAGAGGGTTGGTCTTATGGAGAAAATCTTTAATTAATAGGTTTATTTGATCCTGTTTCTTTCGAATATAGGGGGGCTTATCAATTAAACTTTAATTTTTTAACATAAGTGAAAGGGATAGATATCAAAAATGAAGTTCAGCCATATGAGAAAAATTTTATGTTTTTTATTTATATCTCCATTAATAATGGCTCAAACTGAAGTACAATCTTACAATGTAATTCAAAAAATATCTGATGCAGAAATACGTTTTTACCCCCCTGTTATGATGGCCAAACACACTTCCAAAACTCAAGGGTCAGGTTTTGGAAAACTTTTTGGATATATTTCTGGAAACAACACCAACAAAACTAAAATTGCTATGACCTCCCCTGTTTATATTGAAAAAAAATCAGGAGAAAACTCAATGGCATTCGTATTACCTAAAAAATTTTCGAATGGAAACACTCCTCTACCTAACGACCCTTCATTAAAAGTACTCGAAATGAAAGGGGGCTATTTTGCTGCAATAATGTATTCTGGCTACACTAGTAACTCTAAAGAAAAAGAATACACCCAAATTCTCAAAAAACTTCTTCAAAAAGAAAAAATAAATCCAATTGGAATCCCTAAAATACTAGTCTATAATAGCCCCTACAAACTTATTAATCGAAGAAATGAAATTTTGATACCGATCGCATTTAAAAATGAAATAAATAAATATCAACTACAATAGGTCTGAAGTAATGAATAAAGCAGTACTATTTTTTATTAGTTTAACTTTATTGTGTTATTCATTTACCCAAGATTATATATTAAAAAAAGAGTTTCAAAAAGCACCCCTTTTTGAAAATCAAATGATCTTTAAAGGAGATCGACTTCCCTTCGAAGGTCTTGATATTTTAATCTTTAGTAATATTGAATCCAACAATGGTCGTAAAAATGGAACAGTTTGGCTTAGTTTTGATGGTGGGAAATCTTGGCCTGTCAAGAAACTAGTTGAGAAGGACGGTTTTAGGTATTCCTCTTTGGCCGTAGGAAGAAAAAATACTCCCAGTGAGGGATATATCTATTTACTCTATGAGACCGGAACTAAAGAAAATATTAATGACTATGGTGGCGGTATGGTAGCAAGATTTAATTTATCATGGTTAATGGAGGGCAATAATATCAATCAAATTTTAAAACAATCCCATGAAGTTTGAT
>CEWG01071914.1_pt1 | contig 14590 bp, 11 predicted proteins | sample 361411 | NCBI WGS metagenome assembly CEWG01 (sample SAMEA2622173, study PRJEB7988) | marine metagenome | biome: marine biome (ENVO:00000447); feature: surface water layer (ENVO:00002042); material: "saline water (ENVO:00002010), including plankton (ENVO:xxxxxxxx)" | depth 5 m | reverse complement strand
TTGCGAATTGGATGGAGCAATATCTTATGGAAGTAATCCACCACAAATGTGTGATACTAAGGTTAATGACCCAGCTCCTGCTCCTGCTCCTGCTCCTGTTGATACTGATGTTGTTGATACTAAGGTTGCTGCTCCTGTTGATACTGATGTTGTTGATGGTAAGACTGGTGATGTTGATACTGATGTTGTTGATGATAAGACCGGTGATGTTGGAGATGGTGATAGCGATAGTGATAGTGATGTAAGCACAACATCAGATGATCCTATCTCAGATCCAGATTTTAAATTTAAGAGAGATGACATAGATAGACCAGACGTATCAGCACAGTTGAAACAAAAGGACGATGAATTGATGAAACAAGCAGAGATTGAGCGTAAGAAGAATAAAGAAAAGGAAACCAAGAAAATGGAAAAAATCTATGATTTAAATAAGTATTGCACAAATGCAAAAAAAAACAAAGCTAAGTCCCCGGCAGAGAAAAACAAGATTAATAGAATAATAAGAAATGAGAAGGATAAGACAGAGCGAAAGAAAAAGTTAAGACAAGTGAAACTAAAACAATGTACTAATAGTCAAATCACTACTGATAGGGATTTGGACGGAATAAAAATACCCTGTGTAGTTAGAAAAGAAGATGAAGAAGAAGAAGCTTATCGCAAGGAAGTTAAGAATGAAGATATTCCCAAAGAAAAAAAAAACAAATGCCTTATACAAAAAAATAACGCAAGATTACAAAATAAGTTGAAACAAATGAAAGGGCAAAGAGGTGGTGGAGGTTTAGTGGACCAGAATTATTTATATAAAATTAATTTATTAAAACACCCTTGGTTAAATGATTCTGACTATCTTTCCCGTTTTATAGAAAATGAAAGAGCAATGACGAAATGTATTCAATTAGATGAAGAAGAGAAAGCGAGTGGAATACAATTTGAAAAACCATTTATAAAACAAATTTTCACCGGTGGAAAAAGAAAAACAAGAAGAAAAAGAAACAAATCAAATAAGAAAAAGAAAAAGAAGATACAGATTAAAAATAAATCAAAAAAAAATAGAAAGAAATTAAAAAATAAAACACGAAAAAGATAAATAATATAAATAATTATTAATAATTTATATTATATGGGTAATTTATGCATTAGAGACCAATCTAAGTATCATACTAAGATAACTTGTTATAAGTGTGGTGATAAATATTATAGCGATAGAGGAGGTATATATTCTCAAAGAAAGTCTTGCAGGTTTCACGACTTCAATGAAAAGGGGGTTTGTAAAAATTGTCATTTATCAAAAATGTTATGTAATTCAGGATGTTTTCATGTAAAAAAAGTAAAATGGTATGTACGTCTAACCGGATAACTCACAAATTTCACAATATTTAATTATTTGTCCTAATTTATAGTTTTTCATAGAATCAATGGAATCTGTTACCCATTGATGTTTACAATTTGCATATAAATATTTTTCAACTTTATTTAATTCGTCTTCTTTTTCCCTTAATTCTTCTTTCAAATTTACAACAGATTGATATAATTTTTTTTTATGAGAAATAATATCAGGTAATGTAGATATCAAAATGTTAAAACCATTTTCGTTAATCTCCATAAAAATATAAAAAAAATAACTTTAAACGATTTATTAATATAATTATAGATGTTAAGTATATTAATAGAATTGATGATGTTAGTATTAGTGAGTAGTGATAATAGAGCACGAATTTGGTTAAGAATTCCTCCACATTATGTTGATAGTCGTGTATCTGGATTTTTAAATGAAAATAGAATAGTAAATTGTTTTGAATTTAGAGAGACTGAAACAAATTTATTATTAAAATGTTGGAGAGATAATAAATTAACAGATGTTTCAATAAATATCAATCCAATGAAACAAAAACGATATTTTGGTATAGCTTTAAGTGTTTAATCATTAGGTAATAAAACGTTAATATTAGAACTTTTTTTAACAGCACAATAATCGTAAATAATTTTTTTTTTATCTTTAAAATTTTTGGTTGTGGTGCCAAATCCATCATCACCGCCAGATAATTCACTTGGAGTATTGTCATTAATTTCTGCATATCTATTAACAAATGCGGGTGGATGATTACCACACATATCTACGACAACTGTTTGTGCTAAAGAAGTACCCTGTGCTCTCGTATTTATAGGAGCACCAGTAGTAAAATTATTACTTATGTCACTATTATCTAATGCAATATCGTATGCAGCGCATAAATGTTTTTTCATAATTTGACCTACATAATTAAATGATAAATCTGTTTTATAATTTTGACTAAAGTATTCGTATCCTTTTTTTATTTTAAGTTGTGAAGATTGGTTCATGAAACTGGATATATTTCCATTATCTTTTAAACATGCGATATTTGTTCCTATAGATTTTTTATTATTTGCTAAAAAAGATTTTCTTAAACTACAAAATAAATTTAAATTACTTTTTTTATTTGTATATTCTTTAGCTGATAAATTTGAAGGTGTTGCAAAACAACGACTCATTTTATATGTATATATCACATAAATTAAAATATACTAATTTAATATATGGATTTCGATTTAAATATAGATAATTATTCAAAAGATGATTATTTTGATATTTTTGATTTGGATAAAAGTATGAATCCTTCAAAACAAACAATAGAAGAAAACTATAATAATTTACTAAATAATATCAATGATGAGATATTAGATTTAGATGAAAAAAATAACATAACGGTATTTTTAACAAATTGTCGTAATAATTTGTTTGTAATATTAGATAAAGAAAAAGAAAATTATAAATTAATTGATAGTGAATTTATAAAAAATTTAGATAGGAGTGAAACATTTAAAAGTAATTCAAACTTTATTATTAAAAAACAAGATAATCCTGATGAGAATCATACTAATAAAATAAATCCTTTAAGTAGGAAAGTAAAAACCCAACTTTTAAATATTAATACAAAATTTCGTAAAAATTATTATAATACAGCATCAACAGATTTTATAATAGATTTACCGGAAGAATTTAAAAATGTAATTAGCATAAGTGTGCAAAATGTAGATATTCCTGAAACAGAATATACATTTACATCAGTAACAGGTACAAATGAATTTACGGTTGAATTATTTGATATATCTTCAAATGGAAAAATGGTAACAGATTCTTTAAAAAAAAGAGTAATAAAAATTCAAGATGGAGTATATTCAGGATTTATACTGGCTGATTATTTAAATGGTTTTGTTTTTAACCAACATGGTCTTGAAAGAGTAGGATGTAAATATGATGAAATATCAAGAAAATTTAGAATAACTCGAGATTATAAAAAGCCAGAAAACGGAGGTGTGCCTTATGTTGAACCAGGAGATACAACAAAAACACGAAAGGGATTTAATTTAGATTTTCGATTACAAAGTGATTTGAATAGACCTATACAATTAAATTTAGGATGGGCAATGGGATATAGAAAACAATATTATAAATGGGATGAAGATTTTGTAGATATTTCAAATGTATCTTATAATAATCATGAAGGTTATAATCCGGAAGCTTGCTATGATTCTTTAGTATCAAAATATTATATATTATCTATTGATGATTTCAATAAAAATTATTCAAATACTTTAAGTTCACCATTTCAAGAATCAGCATTTAATGATAATACAGCACTTGCTAAAATTCCTCATACACCTGATGCTCCAAATTATGATAATATGAATTATAAATCTAAAAGAGAATATTTTGGTCCAGTTAATATAAAAAAATTACATATTAAATTATTAGATGAAATGGGACGAATAGTAGATTTAAATCATAATGACTATGCTTTTACTATAGAAATTAAACAATTATACGATGTTCATACAAATAGTTTGTAAATAATTATATTTTATAATTATATATGTCTGAAAAGGAAATGTTATCTAAGAATTTGGCAAAAGGATATGTTCTTCATCCTAATAGCGTAACAAATAGCTATTTTACAGCAGGAAATTTTGGAGGGTATCTTAGTAATAGAAAAACAGATACATTAAATGATGGATTAGCTACCAAAAAAACTTCACATACAGATTATGCTTTAGGTGTAACACCAACAGCACCTCATCAAAAATGGTCACAACCTGTTAGACCTAACCTTGGTTCAAGTGATAGATTAATGAGATTAAAAGCATCTGCTATAAAAAAATCTAATTAAAATTTTTAATATCAAAATATTTATAATATTAAAAATCTCTCCAAAATATATATGACTAAAACCAAAAAAATAAGAAAAAATAAGAAAAATAAAACAATAAAAAGTATTGATAGAATTATTCGTATAAGTTCAGATTTTGAATCAGGAAATATCATTCACAAAAACACCCAAAATAATATAGTAAATTTAGAAATTAAAGAAGAACCTTATCCCAAATCAACAAAAAGAAAATATAAGAATTGGTTTTATTTTAAAGTAACTAATATAAATAAATCAACAACATTTAAAATTAATAAATTAAGAAATTATTTCAATGATTGGAAAGGTTATAAAGTATGTTATTCATATGATAATAAAAATTGGAAACGATTGAAAAATACTAAATTTAATGGTAACACAAAAAAATTAACATGGAAAATAAACCCCAAAAAAAGCACTATATGGTTTGCATATTACCCACCATATCCATTTTCAAAGAGTAAAAAATTATTTACTAATATGAAAACTATAGGTTATTCATATGATAAAAATCCCATATTAATGAAAAAACTGGGAAACGGAATCAAGAGAGTATGGCTTATAAGTGGACAACATCCTGGGGAAACAATAAATTCTTGGATACTTCAGGGATTTGTAAAAAGACTTTTGGAGAGAAAATCTACTTTACTTTCTAAATATACTTTTTATATAATTCCAAATTTAAATCCCGATGGGAATATTAGAGGACATTGGTATGTGACAAGTAAAGGTATAAATTTAAATAGAGATTGGTTACACACAAAATCACCCGAAGTAAAAGCTGTAAAAAAACAGATGAAAAAATATGGTTATGATTTAGTTTTTGATATTCATGGGGATGAAGGATGTAAAAATCATTTTTTAGTGAGAAATTACTATTGTAATCATACTTTATTTGATGTAATAAATGAAAAATTAAACAAAAAAAACAAAAATTTCCAATTAAAAAATTATTATTCTTCTACTTATTTAAAAGGTGCAAGAGATACATTAGATGATTATACAAGAGGTATAACAATTGAAGGATGCACGAAACATCCAATATATAATCATAAAACATTACAAGATGAACCAATAAAAATAGGTAGAGATTTATTAGATGTTTTAAGTGAAATTTAAATTTTATATATAATTAATAATATATATAAAATGGGCGCAGGTGTATTACCTATTTCTTTTCATAAGGGAAAAATTTATTTTTTATTTTCAAGAGAATGGATTAATAGCAAAGAAGACGGGGGATTATGGAGTGATTTTGGAGGTTCAAAAGATAATAATGAAAGTTTTAAAGAAACAGCTATACGAGAATGTAAAGAAGAATCAAATAAAATTTTAGGTTCAAAAAAAAGAATAAAATATTTAGTAGATAATGCAATTAAATCAATAACATTAAATGGTTATAGAACATATATAGTCTTAATTGATTTTGATATAAATTTACCAAAAAAATTTAGAAATGATTTTTTAAATGTTAAAAAAAATAATCCTGAATTAATTAATAAAAATAATGGATTATATGAAAAAGATATGTTGAAATGGATGTCATATAACGATTTAAAAAATAATCCAAACATTATGTTCCGTAAATGGTATAAAAAATTTATAAAGGAAATATTAAAAATGTTTTAATTAATCAAATTTTTATATCCACCAGCTAATCCACCATAATAATCAAATTTTTTAGGTATTCTCCAATCTTCCCCATAACATTCTTCTAAAAATTCTTCTGTATTTTCAGGAACATTGAATAATTTATCTTTAAAAGTAATTTGTTTCAAGCCTCTTATATGATTTCCCCATTTACAATATCCACATTCCTTTGTATCACAAATTCCAAACCAAGATGCACAATAATAATAATCGTCTTTAATATTTTCATCGACAGGATATAGGAAAAAAATATCTACTTTTGTTTCATTATTATGATGAAAAGTATATTCTAAACTATCTGTGTGACCTCCTATTCTTCTATACCACGAACCAAATTTTCCAGAAGTCAATATACAATTTTTTATATCTTCGCTAAAATTATGAGAAAATATACCTAAATCAATATCTGTATCGTGAGATATAAAATCATTATCTCTATACTGTCCTAATAAAGTCCCATAAACTAAAAAAAATTCAATTTTATTATCGTTTAAAATTTTATGAATATCGGTTAAACACTCTTCCATTATTATAATATAAATAATTTGTTATTTATTTAAATTATAATTACAAATACATTCCAAAAGGCACTGTGCTCTTTTCACCACCCTTAATTAATTTATCTACAATTTCTTTAGTAACTGTAAATGGAAATTCCACCTTCAATGTTTCTTCCCTATTAAATAATGATGAACCTTCTTTCATAAGTCTGTATAGATTTAATTTTGTATAAATGATTTCAAGACAACGTTTTAAATTTCTAACTCCCTGTTCCTTATCAGTAAATGTATTACATATATACATTTTTGTTTCATCTGGAATAATAATTTGGTCTGCTTGAAAATTAATATTTTTCTGTATTCTTGGAATCAAATATTTATTTGCAATAACACATTTTTGTTCATTTTTATAACCTCCTGTATTGATTCTATACATTCTATCTTTCAAAATAGGATTTACTTTACTTTCATCATTATAACTAAATATAAACATTGCTCTACTTAGATTAAAATCTATATTCGAAAAATATTTATCATGAAATTTATCATTTTGTGTTGTATCAGTAAGATGAGTTAAGATACCAACAATTTCTTCACCTTTTGGTGTATCACTAATTTTATCTAATTCGTCAAAATAAATTACTGGATTCATACATTTACAGTTAAGTAAAATATCTACAATTTTACCCCACATACTACCTTCATACGTATATGAATGTCCTTCCAAATAACTACTATCTGTTGCTCCTCCCAATGCTAAGAACGCAAAAGGTCTATTTAAAATTTTACTTACGCCTTCTTTAATAAGTGTTGTTTTACCAGTACCTGGTGGTCCTTTTACAGCAATTGCTGTTCCTAATGATTGAGGATTAGATATCCATTGACCAACCATTTGTAATATTTGCATCTTTGCATCTTCCAAACCATATACAGCATCATCGAGTGTTTTTTTTGCATTTTCCATAAATTCTTGACATTTTTCTTCACCATCATCAATAGTAATTGGTAAATTTTGGTGTTTTCCAAATGGAATTCTCATAAAAGTATCTACCCAATTTTTGATTTTATAATATTCACCCGAACCTGGGTCCATAAATTCTAACATATTTATTTTTTTAATAGCATTTGCCTTAAATTCTATAGGTATATCTGATTCTAATAAAGATATACGATATGGTTTTTCTATTTTTGAAAAATCATTCACTGCTTGTAGTTTTGTTAAAATTTTTCGTTGAGACTCAATGTTCATATCCTTAAAGAATTTATAATCATTATTCGTTCTTCGCTCATTCATTAGTTTTCTTAATTTTCTACAATTTTTTACCTTTTCAAGTTCTTCTTTTATTTTTTTCTTTTTTTTATCTTTTTTTTCCTTTGCTTTACATAAATCATTAAATTTTTTTTTCATTGCTTCTGAACCCTTATCCTTTTTTAATTTTATCAAAGTTTCTAATTCCTCCATAATATCTTCATTTTTTTCATATACTTTTATTCTATTAGATAATACATTTTTGTAAAGCTGTTTTCCTTTAAATTTCTTATCAAGTTTAATATTGTATGTTACTTTTTTCCTAATCTTATGACGATTTACTTTTACCACCTTTCCCTTTTTAAAATTTTTCCAACCCTTTTGCTTTAACAAAATTATATCATTTTTATCATATTTTGTAGAATAATATAATCCTTTTTCTCTTAACTCTTTTTCCTGTTTTCTCGCTAATTCCATCCATTCTTCTTCGCTTATATCATCAGCTAACTTTTCCGATAAATCTTCCTTTTTATTCTTTTTTTTACTTTCTTCTTCTTCCTCTTCCTCTTCTTCTTCCTCATCCTCTTCATCCTCTTCCTCATTAACATCATCAGCTGATTCTTCTTCTGTTTCTGTATCTTCCTGATAATAGTCAAATTCTTCATCATCTAAAGCAAACATAGGATTTTTATCATTAACAGTAAATACTATATTAAATTTCATATTATTATTTAACATTTCTTTCATAGATGGGTCCAATTCTTCTTCTGCGCATTCTGGAAATCCTTCATCATTATATAAAATAATATCTTCTAAAGATTCTTCGTCTTCCTCTTCCTCTTCCTCTTCCCCTTGTTCACCCTCTTCCTCTTCTTGACCATTTCTTTTTTTTATTAATTTATCAAGTTTATCTAATTGGTCTAATCTCTTTTTTCCACTTTTTGAAGGAAATAATTTTTGAATAAATTTTTGAATTTCTCTTGTGCTCATATCTTCCATTTTATCTTCTTTAGGATCATAATCACTACTACTATCACTATCATCCCCACTATCTTTATGACATTTTTTTTCAAGTTGTTTTTTCTTTCTGCGTCTAAGATTATATTTTTTATTTTTGATTTTAGGAGAATTATTATCATCTCGAGATTTGGGCATGATATATATGATAGAATAATAAAATTTTTATATGATTTTTATTAATCAATTTTTTGTGTTCAAATACTAATTATATAAAATTGATTTTAAAAACAATCTAAATATATCTCTTATAAATATAAGAATGTCTCAGAATAGAAAAGGAAGTATGAACCCCTCAAAAATTATTGGAATACAATTTAGTGTTTTATCTCCTGATGAAATTAGACAGATGTCTGTTGCTGAGGTAACATCAAGAGATACTTATATTAATAATAAGCCCGTAATTAATGGATTATTTGACCCCAGAATGGGTGTATTAGAACCAGGATTGATTTGTCCTACAGATGGTTTAGATTATATGCAAACTCCTGGATATTTCGGACACATAAATTTAGCAAGACCTGTATATTATATTCAATATTTAACAACTGTTCTTAAAGTATTAAGATGTGTATGTTTCAAATGCAGCAAACTTAAAATTAATAAAGAAAAGCATAAACATATTTTAAATTTACCCCAGAGGAAAAGATGGGAATATGTTTTCAGTAATGCGAGTAAAGTAAAAAGATGTGGTGATGAAACGAGCGATGGTTGTGGATGTAAACAACCCAGAAAAATTTATAAAGAAGGTTTAGCCAATTTATTTGCTGAATGGGATAATACCGACCAAATTCCCGGTGCTGATGGTACTATCAAAGATAAACTAACTATGAAACTAACACCTGAAATGACTTTAAAAATATTTAGAAGAATTAGCGATGACGATGTTAATTTTCTTGGATTTAGCCCGATATGGTCACGACCAGATTGGTTTATTTGTCAAGTTTTGGCAGTTCCGCCTCCTGCTGTAAGACCATCTGTAAAACATGATTCTCAACAAAGAAGTGAAGACGACATTTCACATATTATTGTTAATATTATAAAAGCTAATAAAACCCTTTTAGATAAAATGCAATCAAACGCCACTGAAAAGGTTATTGAAGATTGGACGACAGTTCTTCAATATTATGTTGCTACTATGATTGATAACAGAATTCCCGGTGTTGCAGCAGTTGCTCAACGCAGTGGAAGAGCACTTAAATCTATTAAAGAAAGACTGGTTGGAAAAGCTGGAAGAGTAAGAGGAAATCTTATGGGAAAAAGAGTTGATTTCTCAGCTCGTTCTGTTATTACACCCGATGCTAATTTAGGAATTAGAGAACTGGGAGTTCCCAAAAAAATTGCAATGAATATTACTTTCCCATTATGTGTTAATGAAAGAAACAAAGCATTCCTTACTAAACTGGTCCAAAATGGACCTACTAAATATCCTGGCGCTAATGTGTTAGAAAGAAAGTCCGGTGAAAGTATTTCTCTTAAATACGTTGATAGAAAAACAATAAATCTTAATTATGGAGACATTGTTCATAGACATTTAATGGATGGTGACCCTGTTCTTTTCAACAGACAACCTACATTGCACAGAATGAGTATGATGTGTCACATTGCAAGAATTATGAAGGTAGGTAACACTTTTAGAATGAATGTTGCCGATACCAAGCCATATAATGCTGATTTTGATGGGGATGAAATGAATCTTCACGGTCCTCAAGATGAAGAAAGTCAAGCAGAATTAATGCATTTAGCTGCTGTTCCTCAGCAAATTATTTCCCCACAAAATAATTCATCTATTGTAGGTATTTTCCAAGATTCTTTATTAGGTTGCACAAGATTCACAAGAGAAAATATTAATTTTGATGTTAGACATGCTATGAATTTATTGATGTATTATGATAATGTAAATCCAAAATTATTTAAGAATCCTGATGCCGAAATTTCCAGTTTTCAAATTTTAAGTCAAATTTTACCACCACTTTCTACTAAGCAAAAAAATGGAGTTTATGGCGAAACCGAAGAAGACAACAAAACCACTAATAATATTATTGAAATTAAAAATGGAGAGTATCTAAGAGGACAAATAGATAAAGGCATATTAGGAAAAGGGTCCAAAGGACTTATTCAAACTATATTTAATGATTTTAGTTTTAAAGAATCTGCTGATTTTATTGATAATATTCAATCTATAGTTACTGAATATATGAAATTAAGTGCATACAGTGTTGGTATTAGTGATCTTATTGCTGATGACGATACTAACACAAAAATTATTAATGCTGTTAATGCTAAAAAGAAAGATGTTCAAAATTTAATTGACCAACTACATCTTGGAATATTTGAAAATTCTACTGGAAAATCAAATGAAATTGAGTTCGAAACTAAAGTTAATGCTTTACTTAATGCTGCTGCTAAAGATGCTGGTAAAATTGGAAGAACCAGTTTATCTGCTGATAATAGATTTGTAATTATGGTTAATTCTGGAAGTAAAGGAAAAGCATTAAATATTGCTCAAATGATTTCTTGCTTAGGACAACAAAATGTTGATGGAAAAAGAATTCCATATGGATTTGAAGACAGAACATTACCACATTATACAAAATATAATGATACTCCTGCAGCAAGAGGATTTGTTGAAAGTTCTTTTATTCAAGGATTAACTCCTGAAGAAGTTTACTTCCATGCTATGGGAGGCAGAGTTGGTCTTATTGATACTGCTGTAAAGACCAGTCAAACTGGGTATATTCAAAGAAGATTAATTAAGGGACAAGAAGACCTTAAGGTTGCTTATGATATGACTGTTAGAAATAATAAAAACAAAGTTATACAATTTACTTACGGTGATGATAATATTAATCCTATGAAAACTGAAAATCAACAATTACCTCTTACAAGAATGAGTTTAGAAGAAATATATACACATATGGCTGTTCCAGAAGACGATACTTCTAAATCCATATTTACTACTACATATGATGAACCTACCAGAAAAAGAATGAAAAAACAAAAGAAAAAATTACAATACAAATTATCTGAATTAATTCAATTAATGATTGACTCACGAGATAAACTACTTAAAAATGTATTTAATTATGAAAAAAATATTACATTACATATTCCCGTTCATTTCCATAGACTCATGAACAATTTACAACATCAATTAAATATTCAGCCAGATTTTATTGTTAATATCACACCATTAGAAATGTATGAAATTATAGATGACGCATTTCAAACTTTAGAAAGTCATAAATTAACTAAACCTACACCTTTATTCAAAATTGCGTGGTATTATTATCTTACTGCCAAAGAACTTTTAATGGTAAGAAGATTCAACCGAAAAGCCATCGTTATGTTAGTTGAAACATTAATACTAAATTATCATAAAGCTATTGTTCATCCTGGTGAAATGGTTGGAATGATTAGTGCTCAAAGTATTGGAGAACCTACTACACAGATGACTCTTAATACTTTCCATTTTGCCGGTGTTGCCAGTAAATCTAATGTTACCAGAGGTGTTCCCAGAATTGAAGAAATTCTTTCATTAAGTGAAAATCCTAAACAACCTTCTACTACTATTTACTTAAAACATAATGAACAAACAAATTTAGAAAGAGCTCAAGAAATTAAATATTTACTTGAATATACAAGTATTAAAGATATTACAAAATCTATTAGTATTTGTTTCGATCCAAAATTATCTTCCACTCTTATCGATGCTGATAAAATATTAATTCAAGAATATAATGAATTTCAACAAATTATGAAAGATTGTGGCGCCGCTGATGCCGAACTTTCTACAGGTGAAGAATATTCTAAATGGATTATTCGCATAGAACTTTCTAAAGAAGAAATGATGGATAGAAACATCAATATGGATGATGTTCATTTTGCTATTACTAACTCTCTTAAAAATGAAGTTGAATGTGTATTCAGCGATTTAAATTCAGATAATCTTATATTTAGAATCAGATTACTTCACTCCAAAGCATTAATGGCAAGTAAGAAAAATACACTTGACCAAACTGATGAAATTTACTTACTCAAAAATTTACAAGAAAATATTCTTAATAATATTATTTTAAAAGGAATTAAGGGAATACCCAAAATTATTATTAGAACTATCAAAAATTATATGATTGAAAAAGATGGAAATTATGTCCCTGAAGATATATGGGTATTAGATACTGTTGGAACTAATTTAAAAGAAATACTTGCCATTGACTATATTGACACCAAAAGAACATACAGCAATGATATTCAGGAAGTATATAAAACATTAGGAATAGAAGCTGCAAGACAATGTATTTATAATGAATTAGTTGAAGCATTCTCTGATACCACTTATATCAATTATCATCATATGTCTATGTTATGCGATAGAATGTGTGCCACTAAAAAAATGGTTAGTATTTTCAGACATGGAATCAATAATGACGATATCGGTCCTATTGCAAAAGCTTCATTTGAAGAAACTCCTGAAATGTTCTTAAAAGCTGCCAGACATGCTGAATTAGACTTGCTTACTGGAGTTTCTTCTAATATTATGTGTGGACAATTAGGAAATTATGGAACAAGTAGTTTCCAAGTTTTACTTAATATGGAAGAAATCAATAAACTCGATGCAACTACATTAGATACTTCTATCAATATTAATGATATGTTACAAATTGAAAAACCAGATGATGTTTGCTCTAAACAAAATATTGTTATCAACAGTACTACATCTCATATCAATACAAATAATACTGGTAATATCGATGATGATTATGATATGGGTCTTTAATTATATTAATTTCTTACAATATTTTATATTATAAGAAATGATTTTTACAAATATACTTATGGAAAAAACTATGAAAAAATACGATATATCTTGTAACTTTATAAATTTATTTTTTTTGTCAGCATTAGATATTAAAACAGATCCACAATTGTATAACCATATTTTTTTTAGTAATGAATTTATGGATAATGAAGATGTTCTTGTAATAGCAAAAATTTATATCAAAACTAAAAACATTAAAAATAAATTAGAAAAATTAATAAGAATTTATAAACAAAAAAAAGCTATATTATATGATTGTAACACAGATTTGTATTTGAATAGTTTAGATGAATTCAAAGATAAATACAAAATTACTATTATAGAAAATAAAACAAAATATAAATTTAGATTAAGTAATCTTGTTAATTATTGGGTTGAATCTCTTACAAATAATGATGGTTTATTTTCAAAACCTATTCCTCTCACTAATCCACATACTAATTTAGATATATCTCAATATAATTTGTATAATATTTATTTCAAATTATTAGATACTGGATTTAATATACCATTATGTATTAATGCTTTTTTTCAATGCGATATGGATATTACTGTTTTTGCATTTAAATATTATACTATGTTAAAAGAAAAAACTATTGAAAATTTTATAAACCAAACTAATAATATCTATGATAAATGGGACCAGGTTATAAATATGTTACATGAATATAGAAAATTTATTGATTATTTAACATTTTCTAATTTTGTTTCTTATCAAATTAAAATTTCTATTTGTGAAAAACTTAAAAGACCATTAAACCACTATCTTAGATATAAATTTTCCTGTAATCCACTTATAAAAAAAAGAGAAAATATTGCCGCAAAAAAAAAAATTAAAAAATATTTAACTGCTAATCCAAATTTTGGTCTTGAAAGAGGAAGCGAAGTTATTAGATATGTTCCTCTTGCAGAAAGACCCAGACCCAGACCAAGACCTATTATACCCCCACCACCTCCTCCTGTTACAAATAGAGTAATTCCACAAAATCCTACTCCACCACCTCCACCTCCACCCCCTGCTGTTCCTCCTTCTCTACCTCCCCCTATTACTGTTACATTACCTACTATACATGAAATAAACTTAGTAGATAATTATGATAACCCATTTCAACCCTCAAGACAATTACCCAGAACACCTCCCAATTCT